>Ga0209536_100005043_pt1 | contig 20676 bp, 20 predicted proteins | sample DeeMarSeWOR28_12_FD_187461 | JGI IMG/M metagenome (GOLD analysis project Ga0209536, IMG submission 187461) | Marine sediment microbial communities from White Oak River estuary, North Carolina - WOR-2-8_12 (SPAdes) (version 2) | ecosystem: Environmental > Aquatic > Marine > Intertidal zone >... | reverse complement strand
TTAAAACATTTGAACTTTTTTCAAATCTAAAAATACCAGATTTTACACGAAAATGTGAACATGTTGCAATTTCTAATACTAAACAATATGCAATTAATGAAGGTAGGTTTATATCAACAGAAGGATTAAATATTGATGAATTAAATTATAGAAATCATATTTATGAAAGGCAAAAACCATATTCAACTGCTCTTCACTCATTTATAAAAAAACGTGATTCTTTTATGGTTGGTCCTTTACCAAGGGTAAATCTAAATTGGAAACAGATGTCTGATGATGCAAGAGATGCTATAAAAGCTAGTGATGTGATTTTTCCAAATTATAATCCTTTTAATTCACATCTAGCTCGTTCTATTGAATTAATTCATGATCTTGATGAGTGTATTGATATTATCAATAATTTATCGTTAAAAGAAGAAAAACCAGAAAGCTTAATTTGTAAATCAGGATTTGGAGCAGCTATTACGGAGGCACCTCGGGGAAGTTTATTTCATAGTTTTACATTTGATAATAATGGATATGTTAAAAAAGTTGATATAGTACCACCGACCGCTCATAATGCATATAATGTTGAGAAAGATATGAATAATTTTGTCCAAACAATTAAGAATTTGCATATTGATGAAATTAAATTAAAATGTGAAATGCTTATAAGAGCTTATGATCCTTGTATTTCTTGCTCTGCTCATTAAAAATATACTGATTTTTGTATCTCTTTAAAAGAATAATCAGATATTTTTCATATGAGAAATTAAATTATGATATAGCAAGATTTGTTTAATTAGAAAAATAATTTTTTAACGAAATTAACAGTTTGTTAAATTTGATAATTATTGGAGCAATAAGTAATTAATACACAATCTTAAATGAACCTTTTCAGAACTTTATCATAAATATTTTTACCCTATAAAACAGAGTTAAAATTTAGTCCATTGTATTATATTATTTACAAATAGAAAAAAAAGAAGAATTTTGTAGAGTCCGTGGAAAATAACGCAGAGATTCTCGACGGGAAAAGTGACGAGAATCGGCGAATAAATGCGGTCATCATAACCACTAGAACATATCCACTTTAACAAGAGAAATCGATTAATTTTTACTAGAAATTTATATAATAATATCTATCTTTGCATATATAATATTTCGATTCGAAGTATCAAAAATCAATGTAGAATCAACAGATATAAAACCTAATTTCATAATAGTAAATTGAGGTTCCGAATCCTGATATATGCTTGACATATATCAACACGAATAAATTTTCAGTAATGCATAACTATAAATACAATATTCTGTTTTGAGCCTAAACCAGAAACTAAATAATCTGGATAGGAAATAATAATATGTATAATGAAAACCGAGAAATGCACAAAGTAACCTGTGCAGAATGTAAAAAGGAAACTGAAGTTCCATTTAAACCAGATGGAACAAGACCTGTTTATTGCAGGGAATGTTTTCAAAAACGAAAACCTAGACGATTTTAATTTTTTAATGTTTTAATCAATTTTTTGATTAGGAATTTAGATTTTTAAAATCATTTTTTTCTTTTTTTTTAATCATACACAATTATATGGGTTTAAATAAATAGTATTTCTGGTGATTACACTATTACACCGATAATAGTGTACAACAGTAAAACCGATTTCAAATCTTCATTAATGCATAATTATTTAAGATAGGAACTTGCTATGGTAATTAAAAGAAATAGAAATAAGGGTTTCACAAATTCGTTTTTTCGAACTTTTTGAGATTTTTGATTTTTTGCTCTTTTAACCAAACCAGATGTAATAGTCTGAGGAGGTGATATATAAATGAAAGGAACAGTCAAATGGTATAACGATATGAAGGGATTTGGTTTCATTGCAAATGAAGATGGAATAGAAGTTTTTGTTCATAGAACAGCTATACCAATGGGAACTGGTCTCAATGAAGGAGATCAAGTTGAATACGAGGTGGAAGACTCCGATCGTGGGCAACGAGCTGCCAATGTAAAGAAGCTTAAAAAGGCTTGAATTTATAGTTGTAAATCAAACATATTCAAAAATCAATCCAAATAATATGAGGTGATATCATAGTAACTAAACTTGAGAGATTAGAAAAAAAACATAAAAAAAATAAAATAAAACGAAAAAAAGCAAGATGTAATTAATTTATTATGACAGCTAAAGAATCATAGGGAAGTGAAAATAGAAAATGGCAAGAATTGGAAATAAATATAAAAAAGTAATCGAGTTATTTAATGAAAAAACAGGAGAAGTTGTAAGAGTAATCCGTTTCCGTAATACAATGGTATTTAATGATTTTTTAAATGATTTTAAATCAATGAGATACCCAAATTATGGTTGGAGATATAAAAATAAATGATAAAAGAGAATTAATTTAACTTATCTGCTTTCATTAGATTAAGGGGAAAATGAAATACCACGTGAACAGAGGAAAAACCTGTATTGTATCAGGATGCGAAAATAAGGCAAAAGTAAAAGGATTATGTAATTCGTGTTATCAAAAAAGAAGGAAAAAATATGGAAAAAATTTGTAGATGTATCTACTGTGGACGAAAATTTATAACTGAAGAGGCACTAAAAGATCATATGATAAAATTTGGAACACATATATAAAATGGTCGCAAATTGGGGTGCCAATTACGATGCGGGTGTGACATTATCATGCATTATTAGTAACTAAGTATTTGTCAGAAGGATATGAATATTATTTAATATACTAATTTTCTAATGGAATATTAATCTACCTTTGTATTTTTTAATTAACCACTCTTTTTACATTTAGAATGTTTTGTTTTTTCAAGGAAATAATCTACCCATGCCGCTCTAACACTTGGTATCGTTTCCCGTTCTATCATCTTTAAGATATCCTTCTGTTCTTTTGTGGTCGCCAGTTTTTTTAGCACTGAAAGACTAATCCAAGTGTCTTCTTTAAGTGAGGAAGCTTTAGGACGAAATAGGTTTCTTAACAGATGTTTTTGTTTCTTATTTTTATAATGTTTCATAATTATACTCCTTCTTGTGAGTTTTTTTAGTAGCTAAAAGCCTTGTAATATACCCAGCAACACGATTTCTTATTATATTACTATCAAAATCAGCTAATTCTTCAACCTTCTTTTTATTATGCTGAAAATCACTAGTAACAAATTTATCTTGATACATATTGAGAAGTTCTTTAGCTATACGTTTTATGTAAGTTGGTCTTATATTTCCCATTTTTTGTTACCTCTAATGTAAAGAAAAGGAGATACTCTAGTGAAGCAACCCTAAAGAAATAAGCTCTTCTGATAACTTCTCCACTGCTTTAGATACATCTTCTGTACTTCTAGCACCAGCGCAAACTATTTTCCCAGATGAAAAAAGCAACATAGCTACACTGGGTTCTTTTATACGGTAAACAAGTCCTGGGAACTGCTCAGGTTCATATTCCACATTATCCAAACCTAGACCCTGAGCTGTTTCAGTAAGATTAAGCTCACCTCCCAAGTTAGCTGTAGCTACAATATTCTGAACAATTATCTCTGGCTTATTATACACTTCTATACCTAGCTTTTTGAGTTTATCTCCAATAATATCTGCTGTCTTTCGTACGTCTTCAACATTCTTTGCCCCAGTACAATTAGCTTTACCACTTCTAAAAAGAAGTGTAGCTGTTTTTGGGTCGCTTAACCGATAAACCAGTCCAGGGAACTGTTCTGGTTCATATTCTGCATCTTCTAATGATTGTGCTATCACATCTAGATCTAATTTCTCTGCAAATGTCGTAGATGCTACAATATTTTGTATTTTTATTTCTATCATATAGTATCACTTCTAGATAATTATTGCTAATAATTCGTTTATTAAGCAGAACAAACAAGTGCTTTATATTACTGTCCTTACAATAATATTGTAATTCCAATGTTGCAAAGTAGGATAATAATATAATCTTTTAGAGAAAAGAGTATAGATCATCGATCTGGATCCAATGTCAACTGCCTAAAATGTGGGGAGATTTTAATTCAAAAAGACGGTTTGAAGAACCACTGGTACTGATTATATGCCCTTCTTAAGTATTTTTAATTAAATAAAAATATATAAAAAAGAAATTTTAGGAGATTAAGAAACTGAAGTAATATTTAATATAAATATAGACTGAGGAATAACAAATTCCGATATAACCTGTTTTAATTATTGTATTATTTGCCTCCAAATAAAATAGGTATATACCTTAATAGCATAAGTAAACTATGTGAAGTGTTTCTAATTTATAGTCTGTATTTATTGAAATATCTAATCCTTATAAACATAACAAAAAAGCAAAGATAAAAACTTTACATTTTTCGATTATTCGATTTTTTGAATTTTTATTTTTTCCTTTTTAAACCCCAGCACTTAATAGCTGAGGAGGGAAACACATATGAAAGGAAAAATAAAATTGTATAATCCCAGATGCGGATTTGGATTCATCGTAGGTGATGATGGAAAATATGTATTTGTACATCAAACCAACGTAACAACTGATGTGTGTTTTAATGATGATAATCCAGTTGAATATTAAATTGAGAAATCAGAAATAGGGGTTAAAGCAAAAAACGCAAAAAAGCTGTAAATAGGCAAGTAACTCATATGCAAAACTATATAAGGCTTTTAAGCTGTATAGTAGTTAAGAAGGAAATAAAAACTTGAGTATCCATTTGCAATTTTAGAGTGGGTTTGATTTTTTTTATTTTTTTGATAACAAAACTAAAGTGAACAAGATATGAATAATAGAAGAAAACGTAATAAAGAAATAAAAAAACAAAAGATAGTAATTAGATGCAAAGCTCAAAATAAACCAGTATTTGATCACGAGGTTTGCTCTCAATTTGTTACTAAAGAAAGTTCTAATAACCAAGATAACTGTGGCAATTGTAAACACTCATTTTGATGTTTTTTAAATAAATTGAAATTGGTGAAATTAAATGAATGGAATTGTAAATTGGTACAGCGATAAAAAGAGGCAAGGATTAATAGAAGGAAAAGATGGTGAAAACGTAATGGTCTATGAAAAAGATATCCCATTTTTAACATTTCTTCACGTAGGTGATCATTTAGAAAACCTGGTGGAAAAAACAAAGAATGGACTCAAAGCAATACAAATTAAAGAAATAACATATTAGAAGGTGAAGAATATGAATTTTGAAAATATTAATATTAATACAAGATTAAAGAGTAAGTTAAATGAATTTAAATTTAAAGATATGACCTCAATTCAAGAAAAATGCATACCAGAAATATTAGATGGCAAAGACGTGGTCGGTCAAGCAGAAACAGGTTCTGGAAAGACACTTGCTTTTTGTTTACCTATTTTGAACATGATTAACCCAAATAACGGTCTACAAGTGCTTGTTTTAACTCCAACAAGAGAATTATGTATTCAAGTAAATGGTGTTTTTAGAGATTTTGGAAGACATCTTGGAATCAAAGCAATTGATATATACGGTGGAGTAAGCATCCAACCTCAAATACGAGAAATTAGGAACTCTAATATAGTAGTTGCAACACCTGGAAGACTGCTAGATCACATAGGTAGAAGAACTATTGATTTAAGAAATATTAGATTTTTAATTCTTGATGAAACTGATAAGATGCTTGAAATGGGATTTATCGAAGATGTTGAGAAAATTATATATAATCTACAGAGAGATAGGCAAACTTTAATGTTCAGCGCTACTGTATCTGAAGATGTTTACAGGATAGCAAAAAAACATCTAAAAAATCCACTTATATTTAGAACGAAGCAATTTGTAGATACAGATAAATTAAATCAAAAATATTATGATATTTACAATCAGAATGACAAATTTTCTCTTCTTGTTCACCTACTTAAAAATTCAACACCAGGTCTTGCAATTGTATTTTGTGCGACTAGAAAGGAAACAGATATTGTAGCAAGAAATCTTCGACACCAAGAAATAAACGCTTCTGAGATACATGGTGGAATGGGGCAAAATAAGAGATCAAAATCACTTGAGCGTTTGAAAAATCAAAAAATAGATGTTCTTGTTGCAACTGATGTAGCTGCAAGAGGTCTAGATATAAAAGACGTTTCACATGTGTATAATTATGATGTCCCTAAGACACCCAAGGATTATATTCATCGAATAGGTCGTACAGCAAGAGCGGGCGAAAACGGAAATGCAGTGACATTGCTTACCAGTAGAGATCATGATAATTTCAGAAGGGTTCAGAGTGATGGTAAGCTTATAATAGAACAAGCTGTTTTTCCACAATTTAAAAAAGTATCTTTTTTTAGAGGTTATAATAGACGAAGAAAGCAATATTTAAAGGTTTCTTAAATCAAATTTTGATTCAATAGAATGGCAAAATTTTAAAATGGTCCAAAACAACGACCGTATTTCAATATGGGTGTAGTATATATTATAATTTTTTTTAATTAAATATAGACAATTACAATACAAGTTTGTTATGTCAGAATCTTTATCAATTTGTAATACGCTTTTACATCAATTTTTTTAGGCTTTATTGCAAATTCTAATGGTATGGTTACTAATTTTCCATTCTTTAAACTTACACAATGATCGGTAATACTCTTGTTTAACATTTTTACAGCATAATTGCCAAACCGAGCAGCTAAAATTCTATCAATAGACGTTGGATGACCTCCTCTTTGGATATGACCTAGTACTACAACCCTGGTTTCTAGATTTGTTTTTTCTGTAATCATATTTGCAATATCATTACCTTTTGCTTTACCTTCTGCAACAATTATAATCCAACTTTCTTTACCCTTTGAACTACCAATTTTAATTTCTTTACACATTTTATCGATATCAAATTCTTTTTCTGGAACTAAAACCTCTTCACATCCGCCTGCAAGTGCAACTTGCAATGCAATATATCCACAATCCCGACCCATTACTTCCACCACAAATATCCTCTCAAGACTAGTTGCTGTATCCCTTATTTTATCTAATGCATCTAGAGCAACATTAGCTGCAGTATCAGCTCCGAGAGCCAAATCAACACCATTTACATCATTATCAATTGTTGCAGGAATACCAACAACAGGTATATTATATTTAGTTGATAGAACATGAGCTCCTGTTAGAGAACCATTGCCACCTATTACAATCAGACCATCAATATTATTTTTTTTGATATTTTGAACAGCTTTTTTTTGTTCAGATTCATTATAAAATCTTTCGGATCGAGCGGTTTTAAGAATTGTTCCACCTTGATTAATAATTCCAGATACCGAACGTCTATCTAATGGGATGAACTTATTATTTATTAAACCATCATAACCTTTCAAAACACCTGTAACTTTGATATCGTTCTTATATGCAGTACGTACAATAGATCGAATTGCAGCATTTACACCCCCACAATCTCTTGTTAAAATCGCTATTTTTTCCATATTTAACAAAAGTTATAACTCATTAATATTTTTAAATCAATTTGTCTGACTTTAAAAAAATAAAATTTTATTATAAACGACATAATCGTAAAAAAGGATCCCAAGCATCGAATGCATCCCTATGCAGACGTTAAAAATATTAACAAACTCAATTTTTTTACTGGACATTTTTTCTAATAATCATACTTCATGTGTTGTAAACATATTTAATCCGGCTTTTATAAAACGAAAATCTTTATTTTTGAAAGCATAAAACAATTGTCTTAGTATATAACGTGGATTAAGGTAAAAATTACGATGTGCTTTCATACAATAGTTTTTTAACTCTTCTTTTGTAAAAAGCCCTAAATTTCGCATTGAATCAGCAATAACACTATATTCATCCTGTTTTATCATTCCCTCTTCTACTGCTTTATTCCATAAAGGAGAACCATATACATAACGCAGTATAAGAAAATGAGCAACATCAAGAGGTAAAGATTTGGCAAATTTTATTGTATTTTCGATATGTTTTTTTGTTTCGATAGTAGCACCAATTATAAAATTTCCAGACGTAAAAAAACCCATCTCTTTACTAAGTCTTATAGCCTCAGTAATCTGATTAAGAGTCGTCTTTTTATCATATACATTTAAAACATCTTGATTACCTGATTCTAATCCAAAACAAATAAAGCTAACACCTGCATCCCGCATTTTCTCAAAAAGTCTCCTCTCCGCAGAATCAACCCTTGCCCCCATAATCCACATATTGATTTTCAGTTCCTTTTCAATTATTTTATCCATTATTTTTTCTGCTCGATTTTTATTTGCAAGAAAATTATTATCCGCGATTATAATTGAATAATAACCTTGAGAAACTATATCTTCTATTTCTTCAATAACATTTTCTACAGACCTTTCATCGTAATTGGATCTAATTGAATTATAACCACAAAAACGACAATGATTAGGGCATCCTCTACTTGTTATAATTGATGTAGTTCTACCATTTGTAAGTTTTTCTCCAATAAAAAATCCGTATTCATATTTACTAACTAGGTGACGAGCAGGAAATGGCAACGAATCTAGGTTTTTTATTGGTTGCATAGGTATGGTTTGTTTTATTTCTCCTTTGTCTTTATAATAAATCCCAGGTATAGAAGATAAATTTCCTTTTCCCTTTAAAACATCGGCAATTGCACATATTATCACCTCCACATCTCCAGTAGCACAAATATCTGCATTTAAATCAATAATTGACTTTTCAGGTGTAATATTGCAGTGTGGTCCCCCGATTAAAAGAGGTATCGTAGGGTTATAATCTTTTATTAAATGTGCTAAATCAATGGATTCATTCAATGAATTAGTATAAATAGTCATACCAATAACATCGGCTGAATCAATCTTTTTTATTAATTCAGATTCTTTAACATTTTCAGCGTTATAGTCTAACACTTCTACAGTATGTCCTTTTTTTTCAAGCATAGTAGATAAATATAATAGTCCTAAAGGTGGGGAGTAAGGACCAGGAGGTAATACTCTTTTTTCAGAAATTATGAATCTTTGACCAGGTGGAAAAATAAATAAAAATCTCATTTTTCTCTATAGAATTAATAACTTTATATTTATAATAGATTTTCTGATTCTTTAATGTAAGAAAAAAAATCTGATTTATAGGTTGAGAACATTAAAAAAATGGTTCCAAACAACAATCACATTACGATACAAGCGCAATATTATCAAATCTGAAATTAATAGTGTTAAGTTGATTAAAAAAAAAAGAAGTAATTTCGGGATAACACACCTTTTTTATCAATACAAAACATTTATTTATTAATAAAATAATTGCTTTTTATTATCTTATAAAAATTAATAAACCTAGTTTTTAAAAATTTTCTTTAGATAGTAAATAGCTTTTTGGGCATCTCTTATCAACCAGGATACTATTTTTCTTAATTATAAATGGAAAAGTTTTACATCCTTTAGGTCTATTATCATAAATCTTACATTTATTATCATTATCAAGAAACTTGCATTTCCTATGAAGAACTGATTTCTTCTCATCATATTTCTTATAATATAAGCTGAAGTAACAACAAATAGCACAGTTAGAGCAAGAATCTCCACATTCATTCAAAATCTGATTTAACTTTTCTATTAATCCTGTGTCAATATAATTTTTTTTATTATCAGCTTTATTTTTCATATAAAGCTAATACCAGGATTATAAAAAAAACTGTTGCTTTTAGTTTTCCCATTCTAGATATTAAATTTTTTTATCAAAAATTCTGTAATAATTTAATTAGAAAATTATCTAATAAAAAAAAAATTTCAATTACTTTTAATTTTACATTAAAAATCATTCATAAAATTTATATAATTTATCTTAACGTGCCTTGCAAAACCTAGAAAAAAGTTGGTTTCCTCCGAACTATTTATCATAATATTTATGCCACAAAATCCAACTATACCTGTATAAAAAGTAGACATCGTTTTAATTCCTCCAATAATACTTCCATTCCATGATTTTATACCATTTATACCTAATGTCCATACCCATCCATTTCCTCCCCATCCCTCATTAGGTGCTCCCCAATAAATTAACGCATCTAGCAATATAGGACGGTAATCATCAATAAAATCAGTTATCATAATAATCGGTACAAGAAATATTAAAAATAGGTTAGAATTAGTTTTTTCAGCTACTAAGGCAAAAAATCTAAAGGGTATTCCATCAATTATCGTCTTTGAGGTTTTTCCAATAGTAAGACAAAACTTATTTTCGTTATTGTCCAATGATTGGTGACTATCTATTAATCTTTGGTATCTTCCTATTGTTAACCTTTGAACCTTTTGAATACTCATATCACCAAACAAACCGTATTTATATAATTCCTTGATTCCCAACTTAAATATTTCAATTGCCTCCTCTCCTGATTCGACAAAATTCAATCTATTATGTAAAACCTCAATAAGAATAACTAATTCTTTTATTTCTTTTAATGATAAATCTACTTTATTTTTTGTTCCAAAACCATATAATTCACTTGTGACTTTGATTGATTTATTTTTTGTAAAATTATCAGCAGATAGAGAAGGTTCTATTGTTAATCCTATAAAAAGAATTATAATTAAAAATATTAGAGTCTTACTTAATAAACCCCTCTGCTTGTTCATTTATTTATTAACCTCCCTCAATATTATCATCTTATAAATGATATTTAAATGTTTCAATAACAAAAATATTGATCTCATTTAAACTATATATTGAAATTTATATTCTTCTAAAAAAAGATAATATTGTTTATCAAATAATACAAAAATTTTTTTATAATATTTATTAATTTGTAATTTAACAATGAAATATGAGGAAATACTATATAACGGTACAGCAAATCCAGTATTTGATTACCCAAAACATGTTGGTAGAGTAAGATTATTTTTTAATTCATTTATTTGTCATATATGTAGAGTTATTCCATTTATTAAAATAAAAAATTCTTTATACAGAATGATTGGAGTAAAAATCGGAAAAAATGTAGTAATTGCTGCATATGTTATAATTGATCCTTTTTTTCCTGAATTAATTACAATTGAAGATAATGTTATAATTGGTGTTGGAGCAACAATTCTTTCCCATGAATATTCTCAGGAGAAACTTAGAAAAGGAAGAGTTCTTATAAAAAAAAGAGCACTTATTGGCGCTGGAAGTCTTATTCGTTGTGGAATAACTATTGGTGAACATGCAGTTATTGGAGCACAAAGTTTTGTAAACAAAGACATACCAGATTATACAACAGCAGGTGGTGTTCCTGTTTCGATAAATATAATTAGAAAAAAGAATAAATATTTGTAAAGTAAAATATAATAGTAATTGAAAACTATGATTTAACTAAAATTCTACAGTTTATATACCAAAAAACTCATTCTTGGATATATATTAAAAAAAAATTATATTACAAAGATTAAAATCCCAATCTAAATTCAATCTTAGTTAAAAAAGGTCAAATTTAAACTCTATCTTATACCTATTAAATAATTAATATTTACCAATATATTAATATACAAAATATCAATCACCTGCTTGGGTTTTTTATATGGTCCAAAAAGGATTTAATGCCTTTAAGATGGCTCAAGAACAATTTGAAAAGGTTGCAGAAAAACTAGAACTAGATAAAGCTACAAGAGATTTACTAAGTGTTCCAATGAGAGAATATCATTTTCTAATTCCAGTTAAAATGGATGATGGAAAAATAAAAATATTCAAAGGTTTTAGGATTCAACATAATGATGCAAGAGGACCTTGCAAAGGTGGAATCAGATTTCATCCCCAGGAGACAGCTGATACTGTCCGTGCTCTTTCAATGTGGATGACTTGGAAGTGTGCGGTAGCAGATATTCCATTAGGTGGAGGAAAAGGTGGAGTTATTTGTGATCCACATGATCTTTCAGAAAGAGAACAAGAAAGTTTATGTAGAGGTTGGGTTAGACAAATAGCAAGAGATATTGGACCAGTAAGAGACGTACCAGCTCCTGATGTAATGACAAATAATCAACATATGCTTTGGATGATGGATGAATATCAGACTATTATTGGAGGTCAATATCCCGGAGTTATTACAGGTAAACCAATTGCACTAGGTGGGTCATTGGGACGCTCAGAAGCGACTGGATATGGTTTAGTTTATGTTCTTAGAGAAGCATTAAAAGAAATGAATATTGATATTAGCAAATCGACTGCAGCTGTTGAAGGATTTGGAAATGTATCCCGTTATGCTATAGAGTTGTTTATACAATATGGTGGAAAGGTCTTATCTGTTTCATGCTGGGATCAAAAAGAAAGCTGCGCTTATAGTTATTACAAAGAAAAAGGAATTAACAATGATGAACTTGTTAAAATCACGGATCGTTTTGGTACAATAGACAAGAAAAAAGCAGAAAGTCTTGGTTATGAATGTCGTCCTGGAAAGGATTGGCTTACAGATAAAGTCGACATACTAATGCCTAATGCATTAGAAAATTCGATTACTAAAGATAATGTAGAGGATATTAATGATAGCGTTAAATTAATTATTTGTGGGGCAAACGGTCCTATCACACCTGAAGCAGACGATGTTCTTGAAAAGAGAAATATTATTGTAATTCCTGATTTCTTAGCAAATGCTGGAGGTGTTGTCTGTAGTTATTTTGAACAAGTTCAAAATAATCAAAACTATTACTGGAGTAAGGATGAAGTTCTTGGTAAGCTTGATGATAAAATGACAAATGCTTTTTATAAGGTCTGGGAATTTGCAAATAGAAAAAAATTGCGATTAAGAGATGCAGCTTACATGATAGCAATATCAAGAGTTGTTGAAGCATGTAAATTGCGTGGTTGGATTTAAATCAAAAATGTAATATGAATCTTATAGAAAGAGAAAAAAAAATAATATCAACTATAGAAGAAATAACAGGTATTAAATTAAATTATAAAAATTTTCAATTAGACGATAAAAATCATACAAAATCAGATTTAAAAATAAAAGAAGTAAAAATTAAAGAATTTTCCAATATAAAAAACCTAGAGGATTTTGAAAATATAATACTATCTAGTGATAAAAATATTCTTTTAAAATATGCAAAAAGTAATTTATTTTCTAAATGGTTAAAAGCTTTTGGAGAAAATGAGCTTTCTAAAAAATGTCAATCATTTGAAAAAGAATTCAATCAGGTTGAAAAACTAAGGAAAAAAATAATAGATTTACTAGAAGAATATAGATATTCTATAAATCAGAGCTTTGTTACAAGTTACCAGAGAACTAATATCAAGGATCATATTAAATTGAGCCAAATAGGCTCTGGTTCTTATGGGGGAAAAGCAAGAGGTATCGCATTTTTAGCAAAAATTGTATCAAAATATTTAACTGATGATATGTTTCATAATTTAAGAATTACTATCCCAAGGAGTATTGTACTATCGACTGATGTCTTTGATGCTTTTATCGAACAGAATAATCTCTTAGAATTGGATTTTACCCATATGACTGATGAAAGAATTGTTTCAAATTTTATTGCTTCAAATTTACCTCCAACAATTATTGGTGATCTCCGTTCATTTATAAGAAATACAAAAAGCCCATTAATATTAAGATCCTCAAGTCTTCTTGAAGACTCTCTATTGCAACCTTTTGCAGGTATTTATGCTTCAATGTTACTACCTAATGAATCCTGGGAAACAGATCAAAGATTTCAAGAGGTCTGTAATGCAATAAAATATGTTTTTGCATCAACTTATTTTGAGAAAGCAAGGTCTTATATCAAATCCACCACAAAAAATTTTACTGATGAAAAAATGGCAGTATTAATTCAAGAGGTTGTTGGAAACAAATATGATACTTTTTTTTATCCGAATATATCAGGGGTAGCAAAATCTTATAATTATTATCCTTCTGGCTCTTGTAAACATGAAGATGGAATTGTATACCTTGCACTCGGTTTAGGTAAATCAATAGTCGATGGAGGTAGCTCTTATTGTTTCTGTCCAGAAAAACCTAAAGCTCCATTATTTGGTACACCAAAGGATTTTATAAAATATTCACAAAAAAGTTTCTATGCCTTGAAATTGAAATCTGTTTACACCATTTTCTCTAAAAATGAAGAAACCACTTTAGAAAAACTTGATATTGATATTGCAAAAAAACATGGTGTTATAGATAAAGTTGCATCCACATATCTTCCAAGAGATGACAGTCTATACCCAGGTTTATATGACGAAGGTGCTATTGTTATTGATTTTGGTCCAATTGTTCTTTATAATTCCATCCCATTAGCAAAAGCACTAAAATTATTATTGCGTGTAGGAGAGCTTGCACTTGGTTATCCAGTTGAAATAGAATTTGCAATAAATTTTAATAAAGACGAAAAAGAATCCGCTGAGTTAACGATATTACAGATTAGAAGTATGATTCCACCTGATAAATACTACAATGTTAATATTAATGAAATTGATATTGAAAAAGCGATATGCTATAGTGAAAACGCTTTAGGAAATGGTTTATACAAAGGCATCAAAGATATTGTATACATAAAAGATGAATATTTCCATATGTTGAATTCAAATAGAGCAGTAAGTCAAATAAGAGAAATAAATACCAAGTTAATGAATGAGGGCAAATCATATATATTGATCGGACCAGGACGATGGGGTTCAGCTGATTCCTGGTTGGGAATACCTATTATTTGGAGTGATATTGCAGGAGTAAAGATTATTGTAGAAACACCATATGGTGAGAGACCAATAGATTCATCACAGGGTTCGCATTTCTTCCATGATATGATATCTTCACAAGTAGGATATATAACTACAAAAAAAGATAAGGGCAATATTAATTGGAAATGGCTTGATAATCAAAAAGTAATTGAAGAAAAAAAGGATGTAAAGCATGTAGAAACATCCTCTATATTAGAAGTAAGAATAGATGGAAAACATGGAAAGGCAGTAATAATTGAAAAAAAAAGTGGATAAAAAATAAAAAACAAATTATGGAAGATGAAAAATGGACGAAACTAAAGAAAAAAATCACAATACCTCATCACATTATCAAACAAATGAACTAAAAGAAAGAGTAAAAGAATTAGATTGTCTTTATGGGTTAACGAATATTGTCAAAAACAAAAATCTTTCCTTAGATGAAGCTTTGCAAAAAGTTGTAAAGTTGATACCACCAGCTTGGCAGTATCCTGAAATTACTTGTGCAAAAATTACTATTAAAAACAAAGAATATAAAACTGAAAATTTTAAGGAAACAAAATGGAGTCAAATCAGTAATATCATATTAGATGATAAAAAAATTGGAGTTTTAGAGGTTTATTATTTAGAAAAAAAACCTCAATTGGATGAAGGACCTTTTCTAATTGAAGAAAGAAGATTGATAGATGCAATCTCAGATCTGTTAGGACAATATATTGGTGAAAAGAAAAACAAAGAAGTCCTTATTGAATCGAAAACTGCTGAAAAAAAACAGGATTGGGAGGTAATAATTGATCTGCTTATAAAAACAGATCCTAGAACCCTACTGAGACTAACAAGAAAAATGACATATTATCTTTTTAGATATGAAAACGAAAAAATTACATCCTTAATAAGTAAAATTTGCCCTGTTGATAAAGGATCATCATCAAGTCAATGGTGTGGAATTAACATGCCTAATCCAAGACAAGATCTTGATTCATTAAAAAGTATTCAAAAAAAAGTTTTTGAAATTGCAAAAGATACTATACCCTCTGAAGAAATCTCAAATCTGTTTCAAAATTGGATGAAACAAGATAAAGCTCGTCCATTGATATTGGCCTCTCAAAGAGAAGGTATATCTCTATTAGAAATCACTGACGAACTAAATAGATTTTATAATCAAGAATTAGAGGATACTATTTTAGCCCCAGAAGATAAAATAAGTATCAAAACAGCCCTGATTAGACGATTTTTTACTAATAGACCTGATTACGTAAATGTTGCTAAATCATTTATAAATCCTGAGGATTTTATTATATTGTTAAACCGTACTGTTGGACCAACTCATGGTTCAGGGAAATTTGGAGGAAAAACATCAGGGATTTTTTTAGCTGAAAAAATCCTTAGGGAAGCAATGAAAAAAAATGAAATATTAACAGATATATCATTTCCTAAAAGTTGGTATATAACTTCAGATACAATTTTCAATTTCATCCATTATAATGATTTAGATGAAACCTTTCAAACCAAATATTTGCATCCAGATCAAATTCGTCAAGAACAACCATTCTTAGAACAGGTTTTTAAAAATGCAATATTTCCGTATGAGATTGTTGAGGGATTTAGAAAGATAATTCGTGATTTAGAAGGAAAACCAATAATTGTTAGATCATCAAGTCTTCTTGAAGATAGTTATGGTGCAGCTTTTTCAGGTAAATATAAAAGTCTTTTTATTGCAAATATTGGAAGTGAAGAAGAAAGACTTTACTCCCTTATGGATGCAATAGCAGAGGTTTATGCATCTACATTTAGTCCTGATCCTATTGAATATAGACGTGAACGTGGACTACTTGATTTTAGCGAAGAAATGGGTGTACTTATTCAAGAAGTAGTTGGAATTAAAGTAGGTCATTACTACTTGCCTGTTTTTGGAGGAGTAGCCTTTAGTAGAAACGAATTCCAATGGTCTCCCCGCATACGGAGAGAAGACGGAATGATAAGGTTAGTACCAGGTCTAGGTACAAGAGCAGTTGACAGAGTAGGAAACGATTATCCAATTCTTGTTTCACCAAAAAAACCTAATCTTCAAGTTAATCCTCTAGTAAGTGAAAGGATTCAATACTCACCCAAATTTATGGATGTTATAAATTTAAAATCTGGAGCTATTGAAACAGTTGATGCTATCGATTTATTAAAAGAACATTCTGAGGAGTTCCCAAACCTAAATCATATAATATCAATATATAAAGATGGAAGACTTGATAATCCTCCAAGTATTTTATTAAACCCAAAAGAATCAGATATAGTAATTACATTCTCAAATCTATTTGAGAAAAGTAATTTTTTAGAAAAAATGAAACATATTTTACAGATACTTGAGGAGGTAATTGGAACTCCAGTTGATGTTGAGTTTGCATCAGATGGTGAAAGAATATTTATGCTTCAATGCCGACCTCAAAGTCAGTCAAGAGGAATAGAGAGAATACCAATTCCTAAAAATATTTCCACTGATAAAAAATTGTTTTTTACTAATAAATATGTCACTACAGGCCAGGTTGAAAATATCGAATTCATCGTATATGTTGTTCCAGAGGAATACGAAAACCTGCGAACAAGAGAAGATATGCAAAAAATTGCTACAATAATAAACGAGCTAAATAACACATTACCAAAAAGAAAGTTCATTTTGATGGGGCCAGGCAGATGGGGTAGTAGAGGAGATATTAAGCTTGGAGTTCCAGTTAAATATGGGGATATAAATAATACATCACTTCTAGTAGAAATTGCAAAAGAAAAAGGAGAATATACTCCCGAGCTTTCTTTTGGAACACATTTCTTCCAAGATCTTGTAGAAGCTGAAATAAAGTATCTACCTCTTTATCCTAATCATTCTGAAAACATTTTTAACGAAGATTTACTCCTATATCAAGAAAATCATCTATCTCATATTTTGGAAAATCATCTTGAATATGAAGATGTAGTTCGTGTAATAAAAGCAAAAGATATCTATTCAGGAAATACACTTTCCATTATAATGGATGGAGAAGCAGGAGAAGCATTAGCATATTTAAAATCACCTGATCACTGGAGTTGGCGTATGCAAAAAGTAGAAGAAATCGCTGAAAAACTTGATTCAGAAGTCTATGGAATTGAATCATTGTACTTAATAGGAAGTACAAAAGAAGGAACGGCAGGTCCAGCTAGCGATATAGATCTTTTGGTTCATTTTAAAGGGACAGAAGAACAAAAAGAAAAATTACTAGCGTGGTTTGATAATTATGGTAAAAAATTAGATGAAGAAAATCAAGAAAGGACAGGAATTAAAACAAGTAATCTTTTAGATGTTCACATAATAACAGATGAGGATATCAGAAAAAAAGACTCATGGGCAACACATATAACATCTCCATATATGAGCGTGAAAAAAATTCCCTTAAAAAAGTAAAAATATTAAAATCTAAATTAGGTCTCTAGTTGCATTTTTCAAATCATCGGTGTTAAATCTAACTAAAGCAAGTTCGGGTCCATCATGAGCTGCACTGAAAGAATACGTTTTACCAAATTTTTCTTTCCAATAACCTGTTATTCTTGCTGATTCATGAACATGTCCATGAAGAGTAAGAAAAGGTTGATTTTTCTTTATGAAATTTTGAATAGCAATACTTCCAACATTAACATCAATGGGTGCATAATCAACCTTTCTTCCATCTAAATCAGCCCTATCTAAATATGATTTGTATGGAGGTGAATGAAAAAGAAAAATGGTTTTTTCAAAAGCAATTTTTTTAGAAAGATTATCTAAATCCTCCTGAATTGTTGAATATCGGATTTTATCTTTAGAAATCTTTACTGTTCTAAAACCTTTCTCAGGAGAAACAGCACCTACATCAACATATTGTGAAACATCATATCTTTCCCAATCTTTAAACATAAAAGGTGTAGGAGGAACATAAGAGTAACCAATAACAAAAAGGCTATTAAATGATACAGTTTTATTATGAACATATTCAATTAAATCATCCTTTTCTGCTTCAATCAAAATCCTTTCATAAATTCGTGGATCGTCATTACCAAGAATAGTAAAAAACCTGGATTTAACTCCTAATCTTTTCAATTTTGAGACATTAGTTAAAAAAACATCCTGTATGAAATCATCTACATCATTATTAATTCCAAATGTACTTGGGAGAAGGTCTCCTCCTAAAAATACTCCCTCTGGTTTTTCCCTTTCAATGGTTTTGAATAATTTATTATAACGTGTTTTATTCCCGTGAAGATCAGACACAAATATACAATTCAATTTTTCTCACCTGTTTAGCTGAAAAATTATGTATAAACTGTTATCATATTTATTAATCTATGACTAAAAGTTATTATTTTATTTTTGTCAATGGATGATAATTAGGTTTCCACATCTTTGATTTGATATATTCAATTGAATATTCAGCCCCATCATGTTCTTCTGCAATCTTTTGTGTTGTTGATTGTGCAATATTTGCACTAATATCTCTAATTTCCTTAAAAGGAGGATAAATAATTCCTCTAAAAATTAATTTTTCTGGTGTCATCTTAGATAAAGTGTAAGCAGCTTCTGTGAATACTGAATCACTTATATAATCAGTTTGACTTATAATAACTCCCAATCCAACTCCTGGAAAAATAAAAAAATTATTACCCTGTCCTATTGTAACATCTTTCCCATCATATTGAAAAGTTTCAAATGGAGAACCTGTTGCAACAATTGCCCTACCTTTAGTATATTTATATATCTCCTGTGGACTTGCTTCCGAATTTGAGGTAGGATTTGATAGAGGAAATATTATCGGATGTTTTGTATTTTTAGCCAATATTTTTAAAATATCTTCATTAAAATGTCCATACTGTCCGGAGGTACCTATTAAAACATTAGGTTCAAAATTACTAACAGTTTCAAGAAGTGTAATATGATTGATATCTTCAATAGACCATTTGTTATATACATTTTTATTTACAACAAATGGTTTTTTATAATCTGGAACCTCTTTTTTTTCAGTTATTAATCCTTTACTATCTAAAAGAATAATTTTTTCATTAGCTTTTTCTTTTGAAAGATTAAATCTTGAAACTAAGCAAGCAGCAATTCTTCTAGCAATTCCTATACCTCCTGCTCCAGCACCATAGATTACAAATTTTTGATCTTTTAATTCTTCTTCAATTACCCGCATTGCATTTAATAAACCTGCTAAGGCAACCGAACCTGTACCTTGAATATCATCATTAAAACTTGGAACTTTATATCGATATTTATCAAGAATTGTAAAAGCGTTTTGTCGGCTAAAATCTTCCCATTGAATTAAAATCTTTGGAAATTTTTTTTGAAGTGCGTTTATGAATTTATCGATAAAATCTATATATTCTTGTCCCTGTAGTCGACCGGCTTTATAACCAAAATAATAAGGGTCCTCAAGATCTTCAATATTATTTGTTCCCACATCCAAACAAATAGGAATTGTTTCCCAAGGTCTAATTCCCGCTCCAAGTACATATAAAGCAAGTTTTCCAATAGGTATATTCATCCCACCTATACCTTGATCTCCTAATCCTAAAATACCTTGATTATCAGTTACAACAGCTATGGTAGGACGATTGAACCTAAATTGGTCAAATACCTTTTCAGCATCTTCAATAGATGTTGGTGATAAAAAAATACCTCTAAATCGTGCAGAATCTCGAGAATATCTTAAAACTGCTTCACCAACTGTGGGCGTGTATATAATTGGAATGATTTCTTCCATATAGCGATAGTTATAGGCATAAAAAAGTAACTCATTTCTATCTTGAAGATCTCTTAAAAAATTATAACGAGCGATATCAACTTCCTTTTTAAGAGCCGAAAGTGTTTTTTTGTCAAGTCTATCACAATTTTTACATAAATCTAGAGTAGTTCCAAGTCTATGGTATCTTCGATGAACAATTTCAATTTGTTGATCAATTGTTAAAACTCGAGGTGGAATTAAACCATCAATACCAAATTCTTCTCGTTCCTCTTTACTAAATGCTGTACCCTTATTTAGAAGAGGAGCTCTAATAACATCGTTACCCTC
>Ga0209536_100005042_pt1 | contig 20688 bp, 14 predicted proteins | sample DeeMarSeWOR28_12_FD_187461 | JGI IMG/M metagenome (GOLD analysis project Ga0209536, IMG submission 187461) | Marine sediment microbial communities from White Oak River estuary, North Carolina - WOR-2-8_12 (SPAdes) (version 2) | ecosystem: Environmental > Aquatic > Marine > Intertidal zone >... | reverse complement strand
CTTTTAAATATCTCGGAACCCGTCATACTGAATACCACGTATCCTATGTCTGTTTCACAGGTGAACGATCAATTTTTGCTTCTCGGCTATGACAATGAAAATAAAAACTCCATCCTTTCCCTGCTGGATCAAAATGGGAATGCATTACAGCAGAAATCCTACTCAATTGGTGCGGGCGATGGGGTGGAAGAACCCGTCATCGATCATTTTACACGCACTGGAAAACAATTCCCATTTCTAACCGGAAGAACCAGCGATGGTTTGTTTTATTTCAATGGATTTTATAATTATACCTTTTCTCTTGTCTTTACGGATCTGACTGGTGATGATCCGCGGGGAATTGTTCAAGGACAGCAGGATGACGGAGGGATCAGTGCCGTTTTCCCCTTATCGGGGAGTAATTTTGCCATTTCACGGTTTAATTTCGGGGATAATTTTGTGATTTCCAATGCGCAGATCAATACAAACGAAATCATTTCCGGTACGAACCTCAACGGAAATTCGGCGCTGGAATGGATTCCCGATGCCCATGTGGATATAAAAAGAATTCAACTTACCGACAGGGACCTGGTGATTTACGGAAGTACTACACAAAATGGTCAGATAATGATCACGGCCTATAACACCACCACCGGAGAGTGGCAGGGAAATAAATACCTTGGATATTCAACTCCTTATTTTTTACAAAAATTATACCCTACGACAGACGGAGGTTTGGCTATTCTGGGCAATACAGCGGTCGCAGGCCGTTTTAATCGTATTTGCCTATTCAAACTTTCATCCGCCGATCTGACCGATATTTCAAACCAGGTTAAAAATTGACTTAATTCCACCTTGGAATGCGGATACGATTTTTCATTAATTACTCTTTTGACGGATCAGCTCCAGAGGAAATTCATAGGTATCTATCCTGACCGTGCCAAAAAGTTTTTCCTCAGAAAAAGTTCCGGTTACATCAATCCGGCTGCCTTGCTGATAATAGTATCCGGTCAGAATATTATCTTCAATGGCACAATGTTCCATATCAAAATCGGCCATTCCATCAGCGGATTGTACATGGCATCCATAACCATCATCTTCAACACGGATGATTAATAAACCGGTCAGGTCTCCATCGGGAAGATTCCGTACGGTATAATCCCAGTTGCCTACGTAGGTAGATCGGGTGGCTGCACAACCCATCGTCAAAAGTGAGAAGGCCACGATAATAAGAAATATATTATTCCTTTTTTTCATAATTGTCAAAATGGTAGGGTAAAAAATACTCTCTTCAAGTTAAGAATCATTATTTTGATTTAAGATAGTTTAATTTTACGAATCTATATATCCACTCCTGAATTTTTTAATTTGTTATCAAAAAAATATTCCTGAAAACCGGGACTATGCCGGATCCGTTCTGATTTTTTCATGCCTCTTACAGGCGGATTTCATTCGGACAAAAATAGATAAAACTTTTTAGCTGTTATTAACATCCTATAACAAAAGTTAACAAAATCTGTCAGGTTGGCTTCTTACCTTTGGAATGGTAAATAGCACGCATCATGATCAAGAATTATTTCCTCATTGTCATCCGCAATCTTTTTAAATACAAGCTTTTTTCGTTCATTAACGTCTTTGGCCTTGCACTGGCAATAGCCTGCAGTATCCTGGTAGTATTGTATATTCAGAATGAATTATCGTACGATACGTTTCATACCAAATCTGACCGGATTTTCCGTCCATATACCCATGCCAGGGCTGGAGAACGGGAGGTGATCAATATCAATACGCCATTCATCATGGGTAAACAGTTAAAGGAAAATTATCCGGAAGTGACCGCCTATACTGTATTGACCGAATTCAGCGATGAGGTAACGGTGGGTGATCGGTCTTTCGATGAAGAAATAAAGATTGCCAGTCCCGATTTTTTCCGGATTTTTGATTATAATGTCCTTCAGGGGGTTACACACGAGGTGCTGATGGATCCAAGTTCCCTGGTGATTACAAAAGAGATAGCCGATAAATATTTTGGACGTGAGAATGTGGTAGGCAATCGGATGACCATCCTGCTTGGTGGTGAGGAGAAGGATTTTACGATAAAGGCAGTGTTGGAAAATATGCCTCCTAATACCAGCATCCGTTTTTCAATGATCATCTCCGATCACCATCTGCATGAACTTTTCCCGGAGCCCATGTTGACATCCTGGCATATGATCACGGGAGAGACCTATGTGCTTCTGAACAAGCAGGCTGATCCAGCCCAGTTACCTTCAAAATTCACTTCTCTTATCCAGCAGGAGATGGGGGATGACCTGGAAAGGATGAAATTCAACATTTATCTTCAGCCCCTCACGGATATCCATTTAAATACAGAACTTCCTCCGGGAAATGTACCAGTGAACGATCCGAAATATATGGTGATCCTGTCGGCCATAGCCGGACTGATCCTGCTGATCGCATCGATCAATTTTGTAATGCTCTCCCTGGGCCGTTCCTTCATGCGCGCCAGGGAAATCGGGATTAGAAAATCAACCGGAGCTACACGATGGCAATTGCTGGTACAATTCCTCAGCGAATCGATCGCGATCGCACTGGCAGGATTAATTATCGCCATTTGTTTCGTTTTGCTGGCATTGCCCTGGTTTAATGAACTTGCCGGGCAGCATCTTCTTTTCCGGATTTCTATCGAGAATCTGTTTATCTATGTTTTACTGTCAGTTTTTACGGGAATCATGGCGGGTTTATACCCTGCGCTCATCATGTCCGGATTTAATCCGGTAAAAATCCTAAAAGGTGAAATCAGGTATGGGAAGGGGAATCATTTGTTCGGTACTTTTTTAATTACGGGTCAGTTTTTACTTTTCGTCATTCTCATCGGCTGTACGATCATCATGAAAAAACAATTGAATTATTTACAACAGAAAAACCTGGGGTATGACAAAGAAAATGTGCTGACAGTGCCCATAAATACGGAAGCTGCCAAAGGAGTCCGTGAGATCGTCGAGAAAGGATTTGAAAAAGCAAAGCTATTTGAAAATGAAGTGAAAAAAATACCGGATGTGATCTCCTGCGGGATCGCTTCCCATACTTTTGAACCAGGAACCTGGACACAGATCGGATATGAGAAAAAGGGGGAACAGATGAAGCGTTTTTTTTATAATACAGTGGATCCCTCATTTATCCCCACCATGAATATAAAGGTGATATCAGGTCGTAATTTTCAATCCGGAAATCCATCCGATCAGAAAAGATCCATTCTTGTGAACCATACCTTTCTCAAAGAATTCGGTTTAATCAATGGCCTTGGCGATCGCATCCCCCATGATGAATTCGATGATCACGAAATTATCGGAGTGGTCGAAGATTTTCATATACAATCCCTTCATGAAAAGATCCAGCCGCTTGTGCTTGCCATGAATATCAATCTTGCGTTTTCTGGGGCCCATAATGTCAATATAGGAAGTTCAATTAGGCCAAAGTTATTTATAAGGCTGAAGGCAAACAGACTAAGTCCGGGATTGAAAGAGGTTGAAAAAGCCTGGCAGAAAGTATTTCCCGGTGAAAGGTTTGATTATGAATTTGTTGACCAGTCATTACGGGAGCAATATGACAAAGAATACAACCTCAACAAAGTGGTGACAGGTTCTTCGATATTGGCGGTTGTGATCGGAGGATTAGGATTATTCGGGATTTCACTTCTGTCCTTTAACAATCGTATCAAGGAGATATCGATCCGGAAGGTGCTTGGTGCCTCCAGGGCCCACATCCTGATGATTTTAACCAAACGGTTTATATTTCTGATATTGGTAGCGCTGATCATTTCCATACCGGTTATTACCCGGATCATGCAGAAATGGCTGAAGGAATTCGAATATAAAACAACCATCGATCCAATGGTATTCCTGCTTGCAGGCCTGATCAGCCTGCTGGTAATTTCGATTACCCTCAGTTATCAGGGAATTTCTGCCATGAGATCGAATCCAGCCGATACGTTACGAAATGAATAGGTTGACCTGATCAGAAGTAGCGCTTATTCCTCTTTATGCATCGAAATAGGATAACCAAGCAATTCTTCCAGCGGGAAAGTGAATTTGACCATTTTGCCAAGCTTAACCGCGTCGTCGATTGAATAATCCTTAAACCGGACAAGCCAGGCCATCCAGGCAAGGGTTGCTCTTCCAGCACTTCGGCAATGTATCAGGATCTTCCCATTAGTATCATTAATTGAGTTTTCAATTTCAGCAATGGCTTCCGGTGTATATCCAGTGGCACCTCCAATGGGTATATGAACGTATTCAAGGCCAATTTCCTTTGCATAGGATTCCTCATCGTATCCTTCAAAAATTTGAGTAGCTATTTCCTGTTCAGTCCGGATATTGATTACCAGGGTCAGGCCCAGGCTCAAAAGTGTATCCAGTGTCTCCGTCTTCGGTTGTCCTCCCAGATAAATATCTCCGGCCTGATATAGATCCACATTAGGATCCATTAAAACCGGAGGCTTAACGATCTTTGAAGAATCGTCAGAAATCCAATTGCTGAATGTGGGATAACAGATTAGTAATAAAAATAATATAATAGGCGCTGAGATATTAATTTTTTTTGCCATGTCGATATGGTATTTTAAATAAGGAGTTTTTAACAAGATAATGATTTTTATTGAAAGAAAGTTTCCATTGGATCCCATCTTAATAGGTCAATCGATAATTTCTATTGTGTAAAAATAACCTTAAAAACAATCCAAGTCCGACCTTCCGGATTCATTTTTTGGAGGGCCTTAATGGAGAAATTATACTTGTTTCTTGATTGATTTAATAGTAGATTTATTTCATCATAATTTCACGTCATGAAACATTTTTTAGCCTGCCTGCTATTGTTGACCGGTATGTTTTATCGTTGTTCCAATCCGACCATCCGGTTCAACGCGCTCTATCCGGCTGAGATCGATATCCCAATCGAAATCAGGTCGGTTGCGATTATCGACCGGTCTGAGCCGGAAAATAAATGGCTGAATATCCTGGAGGGGGGGATAACCGGTGAAGGGATCGGCCAGGATAAGCTGGCCTCTCAGATTACCCTGGACGGAGTCAGCAGTATTCTTCAGAATTCAGAGAGGTATCGCTCGGTCCGGACCAACGAGGTACTTAAGGGATCGGAATCAGGCAGTACTTTTCCCGATCCACTATCCTGGGATGTAATTAACCGGATCGCCAGCGAGTACAAAGCAGATGTCGTACTTTCGCTGGAAACATTCGATTCTGATTTTATTGTGACGGATGGGGCGAAAGTAGTAGAAAGGACCAATGCGGAGGGGGAAGTTTCCAATGCCACCGAATATTTTGCAAAAGGGGTGGCAACGGTAAAACTCGGTTTCAGGCTTTATGATCCGTTTGAAAAAACGATTCTGGATCAGTATCACTATTCGCGCAATATGGACTGGGAGGCTAATGGAAATTCTATTGCCGATGCAGTCAATCATTTGATTGGCAAAGATGCAGCCATAAAGGATGTGAGTTATCAGGCAGGAATTCAATACGGGCAGAGGATCACCCCTTCTTGGCATCGGGTCACACGGATCTATTATAAGAAGGCCAAAGACAATCCGGACTTGGAGGAAGGAGCCCGCTGGATGGAAGCAAATAATTGGGATAATGCCATTACGGCCCTTCAGAGGGCTCTTGAAAAGGGAGATCAGAAAAGCAGGGGAATGGCGGCGCATAACCTTGCCGTCGTATATGAGATCCTGAGAGACCTTGAAAAAGCAAGGGAATGGGCGCAGAAAGCCTGGGCCCAATATGAGAATAAAGATTCAAAGAATTACGCTTACCAATTGAATCTGCGGATCCAGGAAACCGAAAGGTTGAAATATCAATTAGGAGATTAGTATGCAAAGATATTTGATGGGTAAGTCCTCGGGGGGAGTTTAAAGTGGCCATCTGTTCATTCCATATATTATATCGATTCTTTTGTCGGCTGAAGTTTGTGCACAAACCGGAACATACCATTCTTCCCTGACGGATCGATATACGTCCACCTGGAAGCGTATTTATGAAACTGTAAAATTACGATCAGAAGCTCCGAAAATGGACGGGAATTTAGAAGATCCCTGCTGGAATAAAGGGGAATGGTCTGGAAATTACTGTAAATATTTGCCCGGCGAAGATGCCGAATGTATTAGTCTCCCAAATCGTAGATAATAAATTATTCGGAAATCATGCGTATCGAAAGAAAAATAAACTGCACGATTACTCCTTTGTTTTTAGCCTCATACCTGGCAGTGATCCTGTTTTCTTGCGTCAGAAATCACGAATATGATCATTACGGTGGGTATTGTCATTTGTCAACGGCACCTTCAGGTTTTTTCAGAATTGAGCAGTTTGACGGGCGCTTTTTTTTAGTGACCCCAGAAGGAAATGCATTTCGTGCCGTGGGTATAAATCACTTTCATATGATTGAAACCACCGCTTACGACTCTATTGTCGAATCTCTTAAATCGATGGGTTTCAATTCTGGCTGCTATCAGGGACCAAAATGGATGTGGAATAGATTTCCTTACACACAAGGCATCAATCTTGTTGAAACGTGTTCTTTTTATTCCGAAGATAAATTCACTTTTGAGGATGTATTCGATAGCTTATACCTGGCAAGGATAGAAATAAAGATCGAGCGCATCGTTTCACCTCAAGCTGAGAATACCTATCTGATAGGTTACTTCCTGACGGATATACCTATTTGGTACCAAAAAAAGTACGGTATCGGATGGATTGATTTTTTTAGGACACTTCCGGAAGATTCACCAGGCGGAGCTGCATGGAGAACCTGGCGTTTGGCAAATCCTTGCCTCCCAGAAGAAGATTTTATACCGGTAATTGCACGTCAGATATATTCCAATGGCACTGCCTTGATTCGAAAATTTGATCGGAATCATTTGATATTTTCTGATAGATATCATCAACAGGGATTCCCCGACAAAGTGGTCAGGGAAGTTCTTCCGTTTGTTGATGGCGTAGCTACGCAACCTTCAAGCCATCTGAATTTGAAGTACTTTGAAACATTATATACCAACTATCAAAAGCCTATTTTTATCGCTGATCATGTGAGCTCATTCAAAACTCAAAGCCATCCGCTGACCATGGAACAGGTCGCGGAAAATCCAGAAGATTACATCACTTTTTACAGTTCGTATATCCTTGAAGTATTGTCATTGCCCTATATTGTTGGTATAAATAAATGTCAATATATGGATGAGATCCGGGATGGGCTATTGAAGCAGGGTTTGGTACGCCAAGACGGCAGACCGTACAGTTACGTGGATCGTCTTTCCGAAGCGCATCAAAGGGCGCTCAATCATGCGTATAAATTCAAGTAGTGGAGTCTCTGACACACCTGTTTGTCTGCGGTGAGGACAAAGCCGTATGTTCTTAAAAATTCGATGATTAATTGATGGGTATCCTAATGGATCCTGTTCCAATTTGAATATTTTCTTTTCAGTTTCATAAATCAACGATTTACTAAGTAGTATTTCCTAAACCGGTTCAATGTTTCGAGTTTCGAATTCTTTTATTCGCCTCCCATAGCTATCCATATAGTTCAAATAAGTAAAATTAAGGCTTACCCCTAACGGAAAAATGTATGCGTAGCGGCGGATTTGCGGGTGCTTTTCGGTCCGGCAGGATATAAAAAATCGTAAGGGAATCCGACCAATGAATACGCAATGCGCCCACCATTGCTTATACAAAATGTTATGCAAAGTTATTTTTCCTTTAGTTGAAAAAAAACTCCTCTTTCTTATTTTATTGTTTCAATTTTCTTTTCCAACTCTAAAACACTCAAATATTTATTCAGATCATTTACATGTAAACCTAATATCTTAGTCAAATCATCAAGTACAAAAAAGGGAAGGCTACATTGGGACCTTCGAATAAAATTTTTTTTGATCTCTATTTCAGGTAATACTTGCGTAAATCCTTGAGCAATGATTGACGAAGCAGCGTGTATCTGTTCTTATTGCCTTTCGCACCTTTCAAGTTTATCAACATTCTATCACTATCGATATCGGATATTTATAAATTCAGTAGTTCACTTAATCTCAAACCTGCAGCGTATAAGAGATCTGTCATGTATTTGTGATTGATATTTTGAATAGTAGATGGCCTACTCGCCATTTCCTTTTTGCTCAGTACAACCGGAAGCTTTTCTTCCTTGATAGGTCGCACTATATTATAAAACCTGTTAGGCATTCCCATGACAATCTCATAGTAAAACTTGATTGCATTAATCATTAGGTTGATATATGTGTTTGAGCGGTTTTCTCTCACCAAATGACCCAGGAATGCCCTGATATCCTTTTCATTCAGTTTAATTGGATCCACATCCTGATGGTAATTGAGGAATATTTCAATAAAGAGTTAGGATTTTTATAGCTTATTTTAGTTTAACTTATCTTATTAAGCATAGAAAATAAGAATTGAAATTGCCGGATTCTGTACGGATTATGTTCGAAAAAAGCAAAACCTACTGATTATCAGTCGAATTTGTCGGGGTGGTAGCGAATGAACCGAAACGTATTTTCAGAAATTACGGGATCTTTCTTTCCCAGTCTAACGACTGAAACTTCGGAGGTGATTAAATGCAGTCGAAATGGGGATTATCCCTTCTGACCTCATTCGTGAACAAATGGAGTTTGCGTGGATCCACCATGTATCAGGGGATATCACCGGATGTTCGTCTATTGCGTGGCGGCCCGGGTATTCGCCTTCCCGGATTTCTGCATAACCGATATTCGCTGTGCACCCATCGTTGTAAATAATTATCCCTTAATGCGGGATTTCATTTCCATGTCTTTCAGGACCGGATCTCCCGGACCAATCAGTTATTTACCGCATTGACCTACCGCATTTCCATTGTCCTTGCCACTGGCGACGGAGTTTGATTATGCGGTGATACTGGATAATTATCAAGATATCGGTTAAATAGCCATAGTAAGGAAGATCGATATCTACCGGGTAAAATTAACAGGAAAACACCGGGATTGACTATCCGGGCTGATTTGGCCATAACACCCCGGTAGACCATACAATATTACGGGAATCCATATTTTTCAATTGGCATATACCGGGACATCAAGAGGGTAATGGATCCGGCCAGTTACGATACCGGTCAGTTACCATCCCGACCAGATTTTTCATATTTACCAGGAAATGTAGATCCGGTTTGATCCTGCCCTTAACCGGTACCGCATTCCCGAGGCTTTTCCGGATGGGCTCTCCTTTACGTTGGATAATCCCGACTTTAACTTCCAGCAATACCGGTCGAATCAGGTGGCCCGCTGGGAATACAAACCTGGATCCACCTTCTTTATCGTCTGGACCAATACAAGGACAGGGCATAATACGCTGACGGAATTTTCCCTTTCGGATAGCGTTAATACACTTTTTGATCTTCATCCGGAAAATGTATTCCTGATCAAATTCAATTATGGTTTCAGATCCGATCGGCTAGCAATAAATAACCTCTACCTGATACCCGACAAGTATATCCCTGTAGTATTCCGGAAGCGCTGCATCGGTAACGATATGGTGGATCCGGTCAGGCGGACAAATGGTTGTCAGCTCCAGCTTACCGAATTTACTGGAATCTGTCAGCACATAGGTATCCTTGCATTTTTCAACGATGTGACCGGCAATCTCAGATCGGAGGATATCACGGGAGGTAAATCCGGATTCCGCGGTGAAGCCGTCAATTCCGATAAATGCTTTTGAGAAATGAAGCTGGTCGATGCCCAATTTTGTAAGTTTCCCGACCATACTCTCACTTACCGGCTGATACAGGCCTCCAAGTAGAATGATGTTTACATTTTTATTGTTTCGGAACTGACGAGCAATGTAAACATTCGGAGTTATCAGCGTTATATCTTTTATTTGAACTAGCTCCCGTGCCAGCAATGCGTTGATGGATCCTGATTCAACCAGGATAGTTTCTCCAGCATTCACTAATTCTGCCGCTTTTCGTGCGATTTTTTGTTTGATATCAAAATTTATACTGAGCCTTATTTCAATATCATCCGCGTCTCTTAACACAGCTCCACCGTGTACCCTTTTTAATAAGCCTTCGTTTTCAAGAAAATTAAGGTCATGCCGGATCGTCACCCCGGATACTTTCAGCCTGCCGGAAAGCATGCTCACGCTTGCATTGGCACTTTCAGCAAGGATTTTTATAATTTTTTTCTGTCGGTCATTCATTATTATTCGAGCAAGAGTGCAGCTGCGCCGATCATCCCGGCATCCGCACCGATGAGGGATTCGGAAATTTCGATCGGATCATATATCATATCTTTGGCATAGGAAAAAAAGGTTTTTCGAATTCTGTCAAGATAGAAAGGTCCCCATTTCATCAAACCACCACCCAGGAGAATCAAAGGGGGATTAAAGATCTGGAAAATATTATATAATCCGATACCGATCACATCTGCACATTGGAGAACAATCTCTTCCGATAAAGGATCGTGCATATCCAGGCCTTTTTTTAACCATTTTCCATCGATTTGATCGAAATCGAAGTCATGAGGCAGGGGCAGGATCGTTTCCTTTCCGGATTCAATTTTTTTTCTGAAAAGATGCGGAAGCGCCAGGCCACAGGCACATGACATAAGACATCCCGCATTACCACAGGTACAGATGAGTTCACAATCGGGATCGATAATGGTATGACCGATCTCACCGGCTGTACCGGTCATACCCCGGTACACCTTACTGTCGAGGATGATCCCGGCACCGATCCCGGTGCTGATGGTCATGAAGATCATGCTGTCGCAGCCTTTTCCCCCACCGTATTTGAATTCACCATATGCCTGGGCGTTTGCATCATTGTCGACCAGGATGGGTATTTTGAAAAACTCCTGCAGTCGTTCCCGTAACGGATAATTTTTAAAACCTTTAAGATTGGATGTAGTTATAATGACCCCATCTTGAAAACGGAGATGACCCGCAACTCCTATTCCGATGCCCATTAAATCGGATTCAACTATGCCGTTATTTTTTACCAGTTTCTTAATAAGGAGTGCGATCTGCTCAACGACCAACTCCTCCGGCTTGTTCGTATGATCATATACTGTAAGCTTATCCAGCGCATGACCGCTTTGATCAATTAATCCGACAGTCAGTTTGGTGCCTCCAAGGTCGACACCGCACATTATTTTATCCATAAAAAATTAAAGTGTATGCTCCGTACGTGCAATGATGTCATCCTGCATATCGGGAGATAAAGTTGTAAAAAATGCAGAATAACCAGCCACCCTGACAACCAGATCCCTGTATTGTTCGGGATCTTTTTTCGCAGCCAGCAGGGTATCCCGGGAAACAATGTTATACTGCACATGCCACCCCTTTAATTTCGTAAAAAAAGTTTGAATGATCGATATTAATTTACGTTTATCTTGTTCGCTACGGATACTGGCCGGGGTCAGTTTCTGGTTCAAAAGGACACCTCCCAGGATCTTTTCTGTTGGAAGTTTGGAGACCGATTTAAACACGGCGGTTGGGCCTAATACGTCTGTACCCGATGTTGGAGAACTTCCTTCTGCCAGCGGTGTATATGCTTTCCGGCCATCGGGTGTAGCGGGAACCACGGACCCGGAAGGGACATTGGCGGAGATGCTCGAAGTTCCGGCATAATACCGGCATCCGACAGGGCCCCGCAGATAGCGGGTGGTATGGTATTGATCGAGTTCCCGGATATAATACAGGTAAGCTTCTTTTAACAATAAATCCACGTAGTCATCGTCATTCCCATACTTTGGAGCATAATTGAGCAATATCTGCCGGATCCGCTCTCCATCTTTTCCCATAAAATCATTCTCCAGGCATTTATTCAGTTCCGCTGGGGTAATTTTATGATCCTCAAAGACCAGTTTTTTCAGTGCAGCCAACGAATTGCCCAGGTTGGCGATGCCTACCTGGAGGCCTGAAACAAAGTCATATTTCGATCCTCCTTCCTTGATGGTCATTCCGCGTTCAATACAATCATCGACGAATGCGGAACATAAGATATCCGGCACCAGCTCTTCCAATGCCAGATCGACCGTAGCGTCTATTTCAATGGATTTTCTGGTATAAAACCGGATCTGTTCAATCCAGGCATCCATAACCTCCTGGAATGACTGAAAGGTGGCTAAATTTCCTTTACCGGCAAGGAAGGTTTTCCCGGTCATGGTGTCCCTGCCGTTGTTAAGAGCCGCCATTAGAACCCGCATCAAATTAAGAAAGCTCATCCCGGTACACCGGTAACCCCACTTCCCCGGTACGGCAATCTCAATACAGCCGATAGCAGAATAATTGTAAGCATCTTCTTTTATTACACCCAGATCGATCAGGGATGGAATCACAATTTCATCGTTGTTGAAGGCCGGCATGCCGAATCCTTTTTCGATTACTTTTGTACAAGCCAGAAGAAAGTCTTCTGAGATATTCCGGTGAAACCGGACGGATAGATTGGGTTGAGTAAGTCTTAACCGGCCGACCGATTCCAGTATCAGATAACTTAATTCGTTTACAGCATCCTTTCCATCAACTGTTTGTCCACCGATCGTAACATTCTGATACAAAGGACTGCCCGCCGAATACCGTGTGTGGGACCATGAACGGATTTTGTTGATCGACAATAATTTAAGCCATGTATTTTCCAGAAGTTCCAGTGCCTCTTCTTCAGTGATATTCCCAGTTAACCTGTCGCGGCGGTAATAAGGATACAAATATTGGTCCAGACGCCCGAGAGATACCGAATGACCGTTACTTTCGACCTGAAGGATCAATTGTACGAAGTAAACCAGTTGCAGGGCCTGGTAAAATGTTTCAGGTGGCTGATGTGCGATATGAAGGCAATTTTCGCCTATTAATGCCAGTTCGGATTTCCTTTTAGCATCCGGGGTTTGTCCGATCATTTTCCGGGAAAGCCGCTCAAACCGCAGGATGAAATATTGAAAAGCTTCCAATCCGATCAGGAGGGCTTCATAAAAGTGAATTTGCTTCAGTCCGGCAGGGGATTCATCGCTGCCTTCCTTTTTGTGCCGTCGAACGTCAGCGATATATCCATCCAGTCCTTTTTCCAGTATTTTTTCAAAGTTGACTGCGATATGGGCATCTCCGGAAGTGAGATTCCCTTCCGCCCGGATGATCCCGGATTCGTGGATCTCCTTATTCACTGGGGTCATCTGTTCGTATCCCCGCTCGATAAGGGTTTTCCCCTGCCACCAGGAACCTATCTCTTTCAGATCTTTTTTATTTTCATTACTGAGAAAAAAAGCATCCCCGGGACGCCGATCGAAAGTTTCCAGTTCATCAAGGATCCAATCTACCGCATATTCCGGAAATATCGGAGCTGCCCTTACGTGGGAGGAATGATTCCCAACAATAAGCTCACCTTCATCAATAAAGACCGACATTCGTTTTAAGGTCCTTTCAAGGGCCCGTGCCCGTTTGAGGATAACAGGCATACGTTCATTTTCCCTGTAAATTTCCGTATAGAACCGGGCTCTTTCCGTGCATACGGAGGGCTTTATTGCCAATATTTTTTCTTTCAGGTGACAGATCCTGCCGGTAAGCCCGGATATTTCTGAAGTGTGTATCATAATTAACCTCCGATTGTGACTTGAAATCCTCTTTCTTTCGCATACTGCAGGTAAGATGTCAGCTCTTCATTTCTGACGGCCGGAATCCCTTCAAAAAGGTAAGATTTACCCAGCATTTTGTATTTGTTTGTACCGAAAAGATGATAGGGAATAAAATCTATTTTTTGACAATTCTTTAATGCAGCAGCATAATCAATTATACGCTCCATCTCGGATCTTGAATGATTAAATTCCGGAATTACCGGTATCCTTAACCGGTATGAAACATGGTATTCATCGAGAAGATGCAGGTTGTTGAGAACAAGATCCAGATTTCCTCCCGTAAACGACTTGAATTTGATCGCGTCTACATGTTTCAGATCGATTAGAAATTCATAAATTAAGGGAATGTATGGATTAATCTTTTTCCAGGGAATATGTAAACATGTCTCTGCCGATACAGGAATATTTTTCTCATAAAGGTCGCTGACCAGGTTATAAAGCCACTCAGATTGCGCAAACGGTTCTCCCCCTGTCAGGGTAATGCCTCCGTTACTCTGCTGAAAGAAAAAAAGATCCTTTTCGATTTCATTCAGGATCTTTTTAACACTTTGTTCATATCCTGCAACCGAGATTGCTCTTGAAGGACAAATATCCCGGTAGCTCCCGGTTTTGCGGATAGCCTTACGGTTGATTTCCACCTTTCCATGCCGGAAATAGAAAGCACCATCCGTCATGTGGGTACAATCACCAAATCCCAAACACCTTGTTTCATCAAATAGAATTTCCTGTGAATACGACTGACTCTCCGGATTACTGCACCATACGCATCGCAGAGGACATCCTTTGAAGAAGATATTAGTCCGGATACCTTCTCCGTCGTGCGTGGAATACCGTTGCATATTAAAGATCATCTGAATGGATAAAAACCCGCATCAACTATTTTCATATGAAAGTTAAATATACTTTAAATGAAAGAAAATGATTTATATCAGGTTTTATTAAAATTTTATTTCCGGATTGAATGGGAGGGGATATTAACTGCCTGTTAACAGGAATATTTCATTTTAATTAACCCAATTATTTGCTAAATCTTCTTTATCCTTATTATTTTGGGAAAAATAATCCCATTCCGATCAAATGAAAAAGCGAATTTATTTAAGTATTTTGTTTTTCTTTTTAACGATAAGCGGCTTTTCTCAACTTGTCCGAAAGGACATGAACGTGCCGGATATTCCGGGCTATACGACGTTGAAATGTGATTTTCATATACATACGGTATTTTCCGATGGGAATGTCTGGCCAACCGTACGAGTAGAAGAAGCCTGGTTGCTGGGTTATGATGCAATATCTATTACGGATCATCTTGAATATCAGCCCCATAAAAAATATATCCCTATTCAGCATAATGCAAGTTATGAAATTGCCAAGCCCCACGGGGACCGTCAGGATATGATTGTCATTCAGGGATCGGAAATAACACGTGTGATGCCCCCCGGCCATTTAAATGCCATATTCATACACGATGCCACTTCAATTGAAACAGAACGGATCAAGCACATGCATGCTGCGGAAACGCATCGTCACGATTACCTGGATTCCATTGATCAGCGGCATCAGGATTATCTGCTGGCCATAGAGGAGGCTTTTAATCAGGGTGGATTTATATTCTGGAATCATCCCGGATGGGCGGCTCAGGCCCCCGAGGGGATCAAGATATACGATGTTCATAAGGACCTGATTAAAAAGGGGTGGCTTAAAGGCATTGAAGTTGCCAATTGGAACAGCTGGTATCCCGAAGCATTTCAATGGTGCCTTGACTATGGATTGACCATGTTGAGTAATTCGGATATTCACCAGACCGAAGGAATCTATGAAAAGTCATCGAAGGTCGCGAAGCGTCCTGTTACGCTGGTTTTTGTGGCGGAGAAAAGTGTAGAGGGCATTCATGATGCATTGGAAAATGCCAGAACGGCGGTCTGGTTCAATGAAAAAGTGATAGGTAAGGAAGAATTTCTTCAGCCCCTGTTTACTCGGAGCATTGATATCAGTGATTCATTTTTTAAAGATAGTAAGCATAACAGGTTTTACAACCTTAAAAATAATTCAGATTTTTTATTCATCCTGAAACGTGTAGACTCAGAGACACAAATCGAACTTTTACCGCAGACCACGGCCATCCTGTCCGTCGAACCGAACCGTAACGAAATAACTTTTGAAGTAGAAAATTTTCTCGTCGAACCCAATAAATCGCTTTCTGTTAAGCTGTTATTTGATTAAAAAGGTATAACCCAGGCTGATATCCATAAAATCGGCCTCACCAACCTTCGCATTTATATGTGCGCCAACGTTTACGTTATGCCTCGGCATTTTTTCGTTGCTGATAAGATAATAATTGATTCCAAGCCGGGTGGTCAGGTAACGGTTACGGAAGTACTGAAATCCCTTTTAAATTCCCATGATTTTTTTGGATTCCCTGATGTTTTTAATGATATGAATGGGATGACGCTGTAGGCATTTCCCAATACTTCAGGACTTCCCAAATGACTATAAACAAAGGATACTCAAGTGGTAGGATAATTATAGAAGGACAGCCAATGCTTCCCGGTATCAAGATGAATGGCCCCAATGCTCAAGGATGCTGAATACCGCAGAGAGGATTCCGGTAATTCATCGAAATTCGCAATATTTTTTCCACATTGATATTCCGGTTGCAGGAAATTAACTTTTGAGAAGGGTAAATTCTGCGCAGCCACTGAAGAAATTATGGATAATCACGTCAGGAAAAATAATAATTTATTTTTAATTGCTTTCAATGATAAAAAATGGATTTCAGACAATATTTAATATTCAATAATAAAAAATAAATAAAACTTTCAAAACAAGCATCAGATTCAAATTTTGTGAGGAGATATTGACATGGCCTGAGGAAAATATAGCAGTCAGTCTGAAGATGGGCAGATTGGAATGAACCCTCTCTTTTCAGATCCGGTGTTTTATTTGGGTAATGAATTACAGATATTCAGAACTGACTGCTATTCCAACACCGGATTGCCGGAAATTTTCATATTCTGTATGAGTACCCTTAACCTTTACTTTTTTCAATGATCAATCCGATAAATTCTTGTCATCGATGCTTTTAATGATCCTTTCGTGAAAAGGTCACCCGTGAAGATTCCTTTTTTTCAGATTTTCTACTATAACTGAAATTTTTTCTTTTAATGAGTTGATATATAGGTTCGTATAATCAGGTTCGCAATGAGAAAAATCATTTTGAAATATTCTGCATGAAATTCCGGTCGGTTCAAAATAATGACCGGGAATAACAGGGAAACGGATCAGGGGCGGGCGTAATCAAGATTGGCAATTTTTTGGGTTCGGAAGTATGCATTCAATCCACTGATGGTCACGGTCCCTGCAGCGGTAAGATCGAGTGAACCATCGGGAAGGTGTATGGAGGAGGGTATCCTCAGCTCCCTTACCATACCGACGATCAGCAGGGTACCGTTTGCTTTAATATCATATTCTTCAAGATATTCCATACCGATTTTAATAACCGACTCCTTAACATAAGGAGCCGGATGGCCCTTCCAAGGCTCCGGAGTCAGTCCCACCTGCTCAAATTCAGATATTTCTTCCGGATATTTTGCGGAGGTCTGGTGTGCTTTTTGTATAAATGATTCATGAATATGGTTAATGGTGTAAAAATTAGTCCGTTTAATATTTTCATAGGTATGACGGTTTACAGTGACCGGACGCAATATGAAACCCAGCAAGGCAGGATCGCTGCCAAGGTGGATCACGGAACTGAAAACCGCCAGATTATGATTTTGGGAAGGATTGGTGGTTCCCAGAAGATTAGCACTCTTAAATCCGGGGATGGAATTGACCAGGTTTATGCGAAAAATCCGGTCCATCTTACGGATCTGATTATCTGTAATAATTATTTCTTTCATAATTTCAAGTTTAGGTAATAACTTACCAGACCGGATTTTGTTATTGAGGATTTATTTTTAAAATTAAAGGTTCCTTTCATAACCATTTATTAATGAAGTCAAGAAGAAATTTCATTAAAAATTCAGCTTTACTTGGGCTGGGTCTTTTTTCGAATCCTTGGCAAACAGCCCGGGCATCTCCCTTATTTACGGACAAAGGGAAAATATCGATTACCGCGGTGGATGTCGTATATTTTGAGAATGCCCACTGGACCTGGATCAGACTTCACACCGATTCAGGATTCACCGGTCTGGGGGAGACGTATCCTTTTACCCGGAGTCAGGTAGGGGCTCTCCGGGACCTCGTAGAGGTGCTTATCGGCAAAGATCCACGGGATATTGAAGGTATCTGGAAAAGCCTTTATACGAGGGCTGCTTTCAATGTAACGGGGGGAGCCGAAATGCGCATCATTTCAGCTATCGATATTGCCTTGTGGGATCTTTTAGGGAAATATTATGAAGCACCTGTTTACAGGTTACTTGGAGGGAAAGCCAGAGAAAATATCCGGGTATATAATACGACCAACGGAATCGGTGATTGGACGAATGAAAAAGATATCGAAAAAATTGCCGAATTTTTATTAGACAGAGGTATCTGTGCAATGAAAATATGGCCGTTTGATACTGTTGCCCGAAAGAATACCGGATCGTATATCTCGCCCGCGGAAATCGAATCGAAGCTGGATTGGATCAGAAGGATCCGTAATACGGTGGGAAAGGAGATGGAGATCGCCCTAGAATTTCACGCGTACTGGAACTTGCCCTCGGCACAACGGATTGCAGCGGCCCTTGAACCCTATGGGATCATGTGGATTGAAGACATCATGTTCCCTGAAAATGTAGAAGCCTACGCAAAATTATGCGGCGAGACATCCATCCCGGTCTGTATCAGCGAGCGCCTGGCTACCCGGTTTCCATTTGCCAGGCTGTTACAGGAAAAAGCGTGTGACATTGCCATGTTCGACGTTACCTGGTGTGGTGGCTTAACCTCCGGTAAAAAGATCGCCGACCTGGCTGATACTTTTATGGTCCCTTCGGCTCCACATACCTATGGAGGGCCGGTATTATGGTATGCTTCCATGCATCTGGCCATTGCATTGACCAACCTTTGGATCATGGAAAGCGGATACTATTTTTATCATGACATTTATCCTGATTTTCTGGAGGAGGTTATTATTCCGGAAAATGGAGTCGTTCAACCTCCCGAAGAACCCGGACTTGGGATTAAGTTGCGGGAAGGGTTACTCGATGATCCGGATACGGTTATAGAGAAAATTATTTAGGCTTCGGATAAGATTTGTTTGATACAGACAGGGGATCGAATCCTGATAACTCCGATTTTTTATAGGGAGGATTACGGCCTGGCAGGGCTGAAGAATGTATGAATTTACCGGGTTTTCATTTAGAAGATTCATTAATATGATCTGGCATTGAGGGATCCCTGACCATTGAGGGGAATACTATGGCCGGATCTGGCTTAAATAATTCAGTAATATTTCCCCCGCTTCATCGAGGCTCTTCCCGAATGTGAAAATACCTTCTTCATGCCCGGCCATCACAAAAATTTTTTTATCCTTTAAGTCAGTGGTATTGAGAAGATGGATGATCTGGAAGGCCATTTCAGGGGTACCATAGGGAGCCGATTTATCCGTTGCAGGGACTTTATTCAATAGATGGTGCCAAAGTTTGGCATGGTGGACATGGATCACGCCCCTCACTGTTGGGCATTCACGGTAAAGTACGGCATGACTCATGGATTCGCTTGAGGCAATTACAGGACCATGACAAACCAGCCGGTTTTCAGGAATAAATACCCTGGATACAAGGCAATAATGCAAGGGAGTGAGTAATGCCTGGTTTCCGGTGGCGGATCCGGTAATCAGGAAACTCCCCTTCTTGTCAAATCGCTCACTGATATTTCCATATCCGATCCCGTCGGGATATGCCCCGATAAGTTCAAGTTCATGGAGCCGGTTTCGCCAGGCATTTAATCGTTTGAAATGACGCAGCGGCATGGGCGGGCTTTTTTCCCATTCTGCCTTAAATTTAATATATCCTTCTTCCATTCACCTTGTTTATTTTTCAGGGAATAGACTGGCCAGCCCGTCCTCACTGGCCCTACATATACCCCGTTCGGTAATCAATCCAGTAATCAGGCTGGCCGGAGTGACGTCAAAACCATAGTTGACGGCTTTGCTGTTTATCGGTGTTATTCTGATTTCCGTTATTTTGGAACCATCCCATCCTTCCATATGGGTCACTTCCTTTTCACTTCTGGTTTCAATCCGGATATCACGGATTCCATTTTTTATTGACCAGTCGATCGAACTGGATGGCAAGGCAACATAAAAGGGCACCTGATTATCTCTGGCAGCAAGTGCTTTAAGGTAGGTCCCGATTTTATTGGCAACATCTCCAGCACGGGTGGTCCGGTCTGTACCCACGATCACCATATCCACCTCGCCGTGCTGCATCAAATGGCCTCCCGTATTATCCGCTATAACCGTATGTGGCACTCCGTGTTCACCCAGTTCATAAGCTGTTAATCTCGCTCCCTGGCTTCTGGGCCTGGTTTCATCTACCCACACATGAACGGGAATCCCTTTGTCAAAAGCCATATAGACCGGGGCAGTGGCTGTTCCGTAATCGATACAGGCAAGCCAGCCTGCATTGCAATGTGTCAGGATATTAACGGGATCCCCTTTTTTTTCAGTGAGGAGTTGCCGGATCAATTCCAGTCCATGAATTCCAATGTGACGGCAGGCATCGATACTGTCTTTTTTTAATTTCCGGGCAGTGGTCAGGGCGGTTTCAATCCGATCTTGAATAGGTTCTTTTTTTAATATTTCATTAAGACAGAGATCCACGGCAAAAAATAAGTCCACGGCCGTTGGACGTGTATTTTTAAGTTTATTCGCCGTATCTTTCAGGTACTTGTCCCTATCCTTTTTGAAGGCTGCATCGAGGGTTGCTGCATACATCCCGTAGGCCGCGGTTACACCAATTAAAGGGGCCCCGCGAACCTGCATTTCCCGAATGGCAAAAGCATAATCCTCCGGATGGCGCAGGTCCGCTATTTTTGATTCAAATGGCAAGAATCTTTGATCCAGGATT
>Ga0209536_100005041_pt1 | contig 20690 bp, 12 predicted proteins | sample DeeMarSeWOR28_12_FD_187461 | JGI IMG/M metagenome (GOLD analysis project Ga0209536, IMG submission 187461) | Marine sediment microbial communities from White Oak River estuary, North Carolina - WOR-2-8_12 (SPAdes) (version 2) | ecosystem: Environmental > Aquatic > Marine > Intertidal zone >... | reverse complement strand
CAGACACGAAATTCAGAGAGCGGTTGAAGATGCGGTCAGGACAGTGAAATCCGGCGGGAGGCTCGTTTATATCGGAGCGGGAACCAGCGGCAGACTCGGCGTGCTGGATGCATCAGAAATATATCCGACATTCGGTGTTTCTGACGGTGTCAGGGCAATTATAGCCGGCGGGGAGCATGCAGTACGGTCAGCGGCAGAGGGTGCTGAGGACAGTGCTGAAGAGGGTGCGAAGAGTGTTGAGGATGTGAGAGAAAATGATATGCTCATAGGAATTACGGCGAGCGGAAACACCCCCTTTGTCATTGCAGCGTTGAGAGAGGGAAAGCGCCGCAGTGCACGGTGCTGGCTTCTGACCTGTAATGAGATACACTATGAATTTCTTGACGGCGTTATAAACGTAATAACCGGACCGGAGATAATTGCGGGGTCCACGAGATTAAAGGCAGGAACCGCGACCAAGATGGTGCTGAACATGATATCCACGATTACCATGATCCGGGCGGGACATGTTTACAGGGGCCGCATGGTCGATGTTGTTCCGTCCAGTGAGAAATTAATCAGCCGCGCGTTAACAATGATCCAGGAGATCACAGGCTGCAGCCCCGCAGACGCGAAGCACTCCCTTGAAAGATCTGACAGGAACCCGAAGACTGCCATACTGATGGTGCTGAAAAAAATGGAACCCGGGGATGCAAAGAAATTATTGCAGAAACATAACGGATCGTTGAGACAGGCACTGGAAGCGTGAAAAGTTATTCAAGCCTCATCGGAATCATGTCAGGCACCTCCCACGACGGGGCAGACTTTGCACTCGTTAAAATCAGCGCTGACAAAAATTCTCTCAATAACTTCAAGGTAACATTACTTCACCATCTTCACAGGAAGTACCGTAAATCATTGAAGGAAAAAATCAGGAAGTCATTTGCCGGTACTACTGATCTTATCTGTAAACTGAATTTTGAACTGGGAGAATTTTATGCCGGGAATGTACTGCGTTTGCTGAATGCTTCCGGACATAAAGCGGAAAATGTTGATGCAATAGCCTCTCACGGACAGACTGTGTATCACGTGCCTCCTTCACAAGGGAAATCCGGTTCAACGCTCCAGATTGGTGAAGCGTCCGTTATTGCGGAACGGACTGGAATTACCGTTGTCTCTGATTTCAGAACGTGTGACATGGCCGCAGGAGGTCACGGAGCCCCGCTCGTCCCGCTCGCAGACTATCTTCTCTTTGCAAAAAAGGGTATGGCAAAGGCGGTTGTCAACATCGGCGGCATTGCAAATGTGACGGTACTGAACGGGAAGAGAGAGGGTACCATTGCGTTTGACATCGGTCCGGGCAATTCTCTGATTGATGAAGCGATGCTGCGAATTTCACAGGGGAAAAAGTCCTTTGACCGGAATGGAGCATTCGCGCGGAGAGGGAAGCCTGACCGGAAACTAATTGCACGGCTGCTTTCGCATCCTTACCTGAGGAAGCGACATCCAAAATCAACAGGCAGAGAGGTGTTCGGAGAAGAAATGGTCAGTGAATTATTTCAGAAGTATCGTAATCTTTCTGCAGAAAATATGATCGCAACCCTGACGCATTTTACCGCGGAAATCATTTACAGGGCAATCGTCCCCTTTGGGCCGGATGAGGTCATTGTCTCAGGCGGAGGGACAGAAAACAAATTTTTAATGGATCTCATCAGGGAAAAGTATAGTCCAGGAGGTATTCCGGTCAGAAGCACTCTGCATTACCGTATTCCTCCTCAGGCCAAGGAAGCGATGAGCTTTGCGATACTCGGGTATCTTACGCTGAACAGACTGCCGGGCAACCTTCCATCTGCAACAGGGGCAAAGCATGGAGTGGTCCTGGGAAAGATAACGTTGCCTTGAAGCGATCGAGGGTCAACCTCAATAGTTCAGGTACCTCTCCGGATTCTCTGATACAGCTTTATGGACTGACTGTTTCTTGATACCCATCTCGATCAATCTTGTAGAAGACTCTTGTATCGTCATGGAGCCGCCGAGAAGCGTATCCTGCCGGTTTTTAATGCCCGATTCTCCCTTTTCCATATGAGCAGCTTTGACGGTATCTGATACAATGATGATTCGTTCCGGGTTTTTTACTTTAAAGATCAGTTCTAATATATTTTGGTCAAGATGAAAAGGATCAGCAATAACCTCCGCGTAGATATCGTCATTTATCAATCCGAAACCGGCAAGGCCGGGTTCCCGGTGATGCATGCCTCGCATTGCGTTGAACAGATGGGTGATGCCTCTGGCACCGGCGTTGAAGCCTTCTTCTGCTTCCGCATATGTCGCATCTGAATGCCCCATGCTCACAATGATTCCCAGATCAGAGATCTGGCGTATCAACGCAGGGGCCCCTTCAAGTTCAGGCGCAACGGTCATGATCTTAATGATGTCTACAAACCCGTCGATAAGCTCTTGTAATGCCTGCTTATCCGGCGTGAGAAATGAGGAGGCATCCAGCGCCCCGCACTTTGCGGGATTGAGAAAGGGGCCCTCGAGGTGCAGCCCCGCTATTCCTGCCTGGCCGTCCATGCTGCTGCTTTGACTTTCAATAGCATCCTTGACCGCCTGCATATGCTTACGCATCGTTTTTATGTCAGATGAATATATTGCAGGGATTATTTCTGATATGCCGTTTCTGCCGTGGATTTCTGCAATGGTACGTATTTCATCCTTTGACGAAGTGATTGTGTCAAATCCTCCAATGCCGTGGGTGTGGATATCGATCATTTTCATGGACATATGATAGCACAGAGAAATGTCCTGTCGAATTATTGAAGCCCGAGTCGAGGTCGGACCTCAGTTTCTGGAGGTCCGACCTCGGTAATATTGCTCGGTTGTTCTGATTAGTGAGTGCAGGTTTGATTGCGCATAAAATGTTAAAATGATCGGAATATGGAGCATATTACTCTGGGAAAATTCAGTAGGCAGCTCATTAATTTTCTATTGCAAGAAGCCTCCGCATTACCTGATATCAGCTCGCAAGTGGATTTTCTCTCAAAACAGTTCGTTGGGATACCCTATAAGGAATCGACATTAATCGGGGATGCAAACACAGGTGAAGTGTTGGTCATCAACTTTGCAGGGGTTGACTGCTTTACGTTTCTTGATTACATAGAGGCCTTGAGAGTTTCAAAATCCTTTTCTGCGTTTAAGGAAAATCTGGTAAAAGTCAGATACCACTCCGGAGAGATCACGTTCGAGAAAAGAAACCATTTTTTCACCGACTGGAAAGAATTCAATTCTGAATTGATAGATGACGTAACTGAAGCCATTGCTGAAGGGAACACTGTAAAAATCACGAAAAATCTCAATGAAAAAAATGACAGATCACATTTCCTTCCCGGTGTTCCATGCAGGGAGCGAGAGATTACGTATATCCCTTCTTCAGTCATTGACGAAAGAATATCAGGTATGTTGCAGACAGGAGATTATGTTGGTATCTATTCAGAAAGAAAAGGACTCGACGTATCGCATGTCGGTATTCTCATCAGGAATAATGATGCCCTTTTTATCAGACATGCGTCGAGCAGGCATGGAAAAGTGGTCGATGAAGATTTTCAAAAATATATAAGTGATAACCCCGGGATTATTGTGATGAGGCCAAAGGCGTAGCTCATTAGCCATCAGAAATAAAAAATGTTGCCTGAGAAATATACGAAGATAGTAAAAGCTGTCCTGAGCAGGCGAATGCTTGTTGCTCTTATAATGGGTTTTGCTTCAGGTCTTCCATTACTCCTGACTAAGGGAGTGTTACAGGCCTGGATGAAAGAAGAAGGGATTGATTTATCACTCATTGGATTAACGAGTCTTCTTGCAGTTCCGTATTCAATAAAGTTTATTTGGGCTCCTCTTCTTGACAGGTATGCGCTGACGTTTCTTGGCAGGAGGAGAGGGTGGCTTCTGGTAGTACAGGTGGGATTGGTTCTATCTATTGTTGCTATGGGACTCAGCAACCCTAGAAACTCACCGATGACTCTGGTATTGGCAGCTCTTTTTGTAACGTTTATGAGCGCATCTCAGGATATTGTTGTGGATGCATATAGAAGAGAAGATCTTGCGGATGAAGAGCTTGGTCTTGGATCGGCTCTTTATGTTCTCGGGTATCGCATGGGAATGTTACTGTCTTCTGGAGGCGGTCTCATTATGGCGGATTATTTATCTTTTCAATCAGCCTATTTGATAATCGCGATATGTATGGTGCCTGCGATATTGACAACCCTTTTGACGCCTGAACCGCGAGTGTCAGGCGTTCCGAAATCCATGAAAGAAGCTCTTATTGACCCTTTTGTTGAATATTTCAGACGGCGCGAATCACTATGGATGCTCGCTTTTATTCTTTTGTATAAAATCGGCGATATTATGGCAAGTAACATAACTACGCCTTTTTATATTGATATTGGATTTTCTTTAACAGAAATTGGAGCAATCACGAAACTACTGGGATTTTGGGCCATCATAGCTGGCGCCTCATTGGGCGGCGTAATTATGCTGCGCCTGGGGATTAACCGCTCCCTCTGGGTGTTTGGTTTTTTACAGGCAATATCAACTATCGGATTTGCGATTCTGGCTCACATTGGTTACAGCATACCCGCGTTGTCTGTAGTCATAGGTTTTGAAAACCTGAGCGGCGGGATGGGCACGGCTGCATTTATGGCTTTTATGGCGAGTATAACAAATAAAAAATTCACAGCAACTCAATATGCTTTATTAACCAGCTTCATGGCTTTTGGCAGGGATGTTCTCTCTGCACCAACGGGTTTTATTGCCAAGCACATGGGCTGGTTCGGCTTCTTTATAGCATGCGCCCTCATTGCGGTCCCGGGCATGATGCTTTTGCTGAAGTTTGCGCCTTGGAATTCAGGGAATATCAAGAGTCACCGGCAGTGACCCATTAAAGCTCGTCTCACCGGTCAGCGATTTTAGAACAGCCTTCTGTGCCTGTGCATCCGAATCATATGCCGCAATGAGTAGATCGGCTTCGCTGAAGTGCCGCAGGACATATGGACTTCCAAAAGATATCACGATAGACGCAGTTGATCTCGAGATTATGCTCTTTATACGTACAATTTCTTTATCAGCAATCCCTGAACTGCCTTCCCAGGCTGCGATGCGTGTAAAAAGGCATACAATCACTGTCCGGTTTAATTCTCCCCCCTGATAGTCCCGGATATTCATGGACGTTGAGACGAAGTCTTTCAGGACTGATGTATCGTGCTTGTCTTTATCTGCCGAATATAACAGCGAAATGTCCTCTAGATTTTTTATGGGAAGCCTTCCCTCTGCACTTTTTACTAGCGTTACAGCCTTCTCAGAGAGCAGGGATGACAGATGCGCATGTTTAGCATAATTGACTGCGGACCGCCGGATTGTTTTCAGGTTTGATTTATACTTTATAATTCGCTCGACCGCCGCATCTATTGTGCTCTCTTTAACCTTCCCTGATTCGATCGCTTTTTCGAGTTCATCAACAACGGCATGTGCATCTGAGGGATGAAGGATGATATCTGCGCCTGCTTGTATGCAAGCGGTCGGGACATTGTCAAAGTCATTCAGCGCATCCATCGTGAGGGCGTCGGTAAGGACCAGTCCTTTATACCCCAGTTCATCTCTCAACAGTCCGCTTATGAGCCTTTTTGAAAGAGATGCAGGCAGGTCATCAATTGCAGGAATGATCAGATGAGCCATCATGATACTGCTGACGCCCGCCTCAATGGCTTTTATGAATGGGGGAATATCATTGTTCATTAATGAATCCTGTGATTTGGAAATAACAGGAAGTGCTATGTGAGAGTCAACGGATGTATCACCATGCCCGGGGAAATGCTTTGCGCAGCTTAACAGCCCCTTGTTTTCGATAATTTGAATAAAGCGCTGGCCGAACCGGGATACGGTCTCCGGATTATCGGAAAATGCCCTCGTGCATATGATCGGGTTGTCAGGATTAACATTTACATCCAGCACAGGAATAAACGGCATATTGATTCCAATATCAACAGCCTCATCCGCAATAGCCTCGATAGTTCTATCAAATGCCTTCAGGTCATCAGGATTGTTGAAATCCGTTGCTGCGGCAAGTGCCATCTGACAGGGGAAACCTGTAGTCCCTTCCACCTGCTGGCCGACGCCCTTTTCTATGTCTGAAGCGATAAAAAGGGGGATGTTCGAGTCTGACTGCGAGTTATTGATGAATTCTTTCACTTCATCTTTTTTGCCGCCGAATACTATGAACCCTCCGATTCCGTTATGAATGAGAGACGATAATTCTTTACGGTACGGAGCGGACGAAACGTTTTCACCGTCGACCCTGCTGATGACAAGCTGATAGAGTTTTTGCTTCAAATTGAGTTGTATCATTTATCTTCCTGATTTGCCCGTTCGGACGCTTTTTTAAACCCCCTTTGCTCCATAGAGCAAATAACGATCCTCAATGACAGCCTCATTATATCAGATATCCTTCTTTTTCCATTCTCAAATAACTTTTGAAACCTTGTCCCTATTCAGACCAACACAGCTCTTCTCACTGCTCAAGATTCTATGGCTGAACGATCTTAATGTTTTTACCAATAAAGCCGATAATAGTATCAATTAGCATATATATATAGAGATATGTATCAGCAGGAGGTACGATCATATGCATAAAAATACACACTCTATGTCAGTAGCCCATTGTCTGACCGTTACTTTTTTAATGTTATTTTTGCCGGCCGTGTCTTATTCGTCACAGCTCATTTATACAATTCAGACAGGAAGTTTTCTTCGCGCGGCTGATGCGAAAAAGCAATTTGATTATGGGGTGAAAGAATTAGATGAAAATGAACTGGATAATTTGAGGATAGAAAAAATCGGGAAATATTATTCTGTACGTCTCGGCAAATACAATGATTATGCTGCTGCAAAGACATTTCTCAATGCAATTTCACATTCACTTCCCGATGCTGCTGTAATGAAAGCGTATATCAAGGATGAAAGGATCATTCAGTCATATACAGGTTCATTATCGGCTGAAAAAGAAAATAATAAAGAGAAATCAATGTCGAGTATGGTACCTGAAACAACGAACACCAGCGTCAATAAAGAAGCCCACAACAAAGACAGGGAAGAGTCATTCCAAGAGCCCCAGCTTAAAAGAGTGTCATTTAGTGAAAGAAATATTGATTCATTGTCTGATGAGCAAATCGGGGCATCAACGGATGAGGGGATAATGGCTGTCACGATTCCGAGCGCGGACGTAACCCTGTCGTTCATTCAGCCGGGCCGGATTGCCATGGTGCATGTAAGGGAAGGTGATCTGGTGAAAGAAAACCAGGTCCTTGTCCGGCAGGACAGCGCTGCAGAAAAGGAACAGCTGTCGATGATCAGAGAAGAGAGTAGGGACACAACCCAGATAGAAGCCAAGCAGGCCAGTCTTGCTCAAAAGAGGGAATATCTCAAAAGTCTTGAGTGGGCGGCTGATCGGGGTGCGGCCACTGAAGCGGAGATAGAAGATGCGAAACTTGAGGTCAGGATAGCTGAATTTTCACTGAAGACGGCCGAGTTCAATCGCGAACAGAGTAAGAGAAAATACAACGAGGCAAAAATACGTTTTGACAATATGAGCCTCAGGAGCCCCATAGCCGGTAAGGTCAATAAAGTAGAGGTTGAAGTCGGTGAATCGATTAACAGCCTTACCAATGCCGTCCGTGTTGTAAGGACCGATCCTCTCTGGATTGACGTTCATGTGCCTCTTGAGACATATAGCATGCTCGGGCTCGACCAAGCGGCACACGTTGTCTTTCCGGATAATGAGCAGGAGGCGTTAGCTGGGAGGATAATCTTCATCTCTACCGTTGCCGATGCTGCGAGCTCCACATTAAAAGTACGCATTGAGGTTCCGAATAAATCAAACAGACCGGCGGGGCAGCAGGTCAGTGTTTTGTTTTCAAAACCGCATCAAGAGATTACAAGCAATATTTCAGGGGATTTATAAAATGATTTCAGCGGGCAGGATATTTTCTCAATCTCACTCCATCATATCTCCATTTCGTTTTCTTACGATTATTATGCCAGCCCTTTTCTCCCTGATTCTGGTGAGCGGCTGTGTTTCTAATAAGGTAAACGAACAGGGTCTTATACCGGCCTACCAGGAAACCCTGGTTGAAAGAGGCCCGCAGGAAAGGATGGGCGTTGAGGGACTGGGACCAATCAGTCCGGTGCCGGATTCCGGTCTCAATGAAACACAAGGAACGAACGGAAAATCGACAATTAACCTTACAATCGAAAATGCCGTTGCAAGGGCCCTGGCAAACAGCCCTGAACTTACAACAGTAAGTTTCGACCCATCGATCGCAAAAGACAGCCTGGCAATTGCTGTCTCTGAGTTTGATGTTACTGCATTCGGAGAACTTGAATATGATAAAAATGACTCTCTGTCGAGCGATATCTCTCAAAATTCCAAGTCGCATTCAAGTGTATGGGAAGCTGGGATAAAACAGAAGGGAGTTACCGGTGCGGAATGGCGGCTGGCGTATGCGCTGACCCGTAGTTTTGATGAATCGATCAACAGGAGATTTGATACAGCTTACGAACCTGTAATGACCTTTGAATTAAGACAGCCACTGCTGCGCGATGCATGGCTGGATATTAACCTTGCCAGTGTCAATAAATCAAAATTAAATTACAGGATAGCGCTCACGGATTTTCGTGAGAAAGCAGAAAACATTTCGACTGAGGTGATTTCCTTATACTGGAGACTTCTGCAGGCACGGCGAGATGTAGAAATTCAGCAGGGTATGCTCGACATGACCGTTGATACATTAAGAAAAGTGGAGAACAGAAAAAAGATAGATGCTACCATGGGCGATATCAAGCAGGCAGAGGCGTCTGTAAAGAGCAGGGAAGCGACTCTGCTGGAGATTGAGAAAAGGCTCTCTGATGTCCAGGATCAGCTGGTGCGGCTTCTTGCTGATCGCCAGATGAACCTGGTCGATAATTTTGAAATTGTCCCGATGACAGCCCCTGATACGCAGTTAACAAAAATAGATAAATCTGAACTTCTTAAGATGGCACTGAAAAAAAACCCGAAAATCTACCAGGCAAAGCTGGAAGCTGAAGTTGCGGAAATCAATGTCAAGGTAGCAAAGAAACAGAGGATGCCGCGGCTTGATATTTTTGGTTCTGCAGAAGTGTCAGGTCTTTCGGATGCTCAGGGAGAGGCACAGGAGATGATTTCCGGCAGGGACTATGTGAATTACTCTGTCGGACTGACCCTCGAGTTCCCCCTTGGCAACCGTGAGAAAAAGGCTGAATTTCGGCGGCGAGAACTTCAACATGCAAAGGCCCTTTCGAATCTTCAAAACATTTCTGATCAGGTGGCTGTCCTGGTGAAGGAGAGAATGCGGTTTGTTGAGACTGCGCACAGGGAAATACAGGTCTGGAAAGACGGCGTCGATGCGGCAAGAATCCATCTTCAGTCCCTTGACGATATCCTGAGAGTAAGGAAAAAACTGACACCGGAGTTTCTCCTGACTAAAATCCAGGCCCAGGACTCCCTGGCAAAGGCGCAGAGATCTGAAATAAAGGCCATTGCTGACTACAATATAGCGATGGCAAGACTGTCACAGGCTGTTGGTACGGTATTGGATATTCGCTCGGTGAAAACGGCATTGCCGGTCATTACAAGCCTCGATAAACCGAAACTGGTCGTAGCTGCTGATGGTAACGAAACTGACAAACACATTGCTAAGGAATCAAATAAATCTGCCCGATCACAGGAATTAACAGGAGCTGAGAAATCTGGGGCTGTAACGATTATCAGTTCTAAAACAGAATAAAGCCTCTATCCGCTGCTGGAGTTGATCCTGCGATTTTTAGAGACTGTCCATAAATATGTCCTTTCCGTCATGCAGGACTTGATCCGGCATCCAGAAGGTATTGATAAACTGGATTCCAGCTTAAGGACTGCCGGAATGACAGATAGATTACTGTCATTACATTGACATCTGATAGCTGCATTAATTTTATAATCCTTTTAAAATCAAAGCATTATAAGGTGGCATTCAATTTGCAATTTAGTGTTTAACACATAATTGCGAGGAGGCGTTGATACCATTAACGTAAAAAAAATATCTTATCTCCATATAGACCAAGTTATCAAGCAACTCCAGAAGATTCGTAGTTTTACCGGTCACCCCCTCAGGTTCTGGCCGGCTTTTCTGGAGCTGGCTACGCGTCTGTCCAGGGCCAGGACCGGCATTCTGCTTGCCCGGGGCAGGGACGGAGGAAGCTGGCAGAGAATGCACGTTTGGCCGGCGAAAGAGGGCAAACTTATGCAGTCCCCAGAGCTGGTTCCCATCATTGAACAGGTGTCTGAAGCCTCTGTGAATAACAACAGTGCATGGGATTGCAAAAGGATGAATATACAAAACGGTGCCAGCCCGATTGTTCTCGGCCTTCGTCTTGAACTTGATGAGACGGAACAGCTCCATGCTGCTGTGTTTATTCTTGATGAAATGTATGCAGACAGCGTGGAGCAAACGGCAATGCATTTAAAAATGGCAGCAGATACCCCTGCAATTTACCAGCGCGTACGTGATGCGCAGCAGGCTGTAAATGATATGGGCATCTTTTCCGGGGCGCTGGATCTGATGGTTCTGCTCAATGCTGAGAAACGATATATGGCAGCCGCCATGACATTTGTCAACGAAGTGGCCTCCCGATATCGATGTCAGAGAGTAAGTCTCGGCTGGCTCGACAGCGGGTATGTCCGGCTGCAGTCCGTCAGTCATATGGAGCGTTTCGAAAAAAAGATGGACATTGTACAGACCCTTGAAGGTGCGATGGAGGAGTCCTTTGATCAGAACGAGGAAATCGTCTGGCCGCCCTCCGGGAACAGTACGTCTATTGCACGCGACCATGAGTCCTATTCCAAAGATCAGGGTATTGAATTCATGCTTTCTGTGCCAATGAGACTCGATGACGCGCCGGTCGGAATTTTGACCTGTGAACGGGCTGAGGCACCGTTTACAGAGTCAGATATCCGGGGGATACGGGTCTTGTGTGATCAGGCAGCACGACGACTCGGCGATCTCAGGGAAAATGACCGGTGGTTCGGTGCCCGGATAGCAGCAGCGCTTCGCAGGAAGGCTTCACAGTTAGTCGGAGTTGAACATACTTTTGCCAAGTGTATTGGGCTGCTTGTCTGCAGTGCCCTTGTGTTCCTTCTTTTTGGCAAACTGCCGTATCGCATCGAGGCTCCATCTATCCTCAGAAGTGACAATGTCAGATTCATTCCTGCCCCTTTTAAGGGATACATTGATGAAGTCCATGTTGACGTTGGAGATCAGGTGGAAAAAGGGACTCTCCTTCTTGCGCTTGACACCGGGGATCTCCTCCTTGAAGAGTCGGCGGCAATCGCCAACCAGATCCGCTATACCCGCGAGGCGGAAAAGGCGAGGGCTGAAAATGAGCTTGCTGAAATGAAAATTGCGCTGGCTCTGGCAGACCAGGCAAGGGCAAGGCTTGAGCTTGTCCGCTATCATTTGAGCCAGTCAGAATTGAGGGCGCCTTTTAGCGGTATTGTTGTGGAAGGGGATCTTGAAGATCTCCTGGGTGCGCCTGTTTCAAAAGGAGATGTCCTGTTTAAAGTATCCCGGATAGAAAAAATGTATGTGGAACTTGAGGTCAGTGAAAGAGACATTCATGAGGTGAATGTGGGTGCATCCGGAGAAATGGCCTTTGTGAGCCAGCCTCAGCTGAAGTTCCCCATTGAAGTAGTCCGGATCGATCCTGTGGCCGTTGCGAAAAAAGGAGAGGGGAATGTGTTCCGCGTTCGCTGCCAGTTCCCGGAAAAAATGGCGGACTGGTGGAGACCGGGCATGAGCGGTATAGCAAAGATAAATGGAGGAAAACGAAATGTCCTGTGGATAGTTTCACATCACACGCTCGATTTCTTCCGGATGAGGCTCTGGTGGTAATATGGCTGCAGCAGGAAGGACATTCAGTGAATCCTGGCACCGCATCGCTGATCAAAGGATCAGCCTTCGCTCCACAGTACATGTACGGAAACAGCTTTTCCGGGGTGAAAAATGGTACGTCCTTCACGATCCCTTTAATAACCGGTTTTTTCGTCTTCGCCCGGAGGCGCATGAATTTATAGTACACCTGCGGCCCGACCGGACCGTGGACCAGGTCTGGGAAGAGTGTCTCGAGCGGAATCCTGATTCTGTCCCAGGGCAGGAGGATGTAATCCGGCTGCTTGCCCAACTCTATTTTGCGAATCTCCTGTATCATGAACTGCCGGCTGACAGCACAAAACTGTTCGAACGGTACAGCCGTCATAACCGGAGAGAACTACGGTCCAAACTGCTCAGCATCATGTTCTTCCGCCTGCCGCTGTTTGATCCTGAAAACCTTCTGAAAAAGTTAACGCCGGTTATCAGGTTGCTGATAAGCCGCCCGGCTGCTGTTATCTGGCTGATTGTCGTGGCACTGGCAGGCAAGGTCGTGATCGATCATTTTGATGAAGCAGCGCTGCAGGCGCAGGGTGTTCTTGCACCGGACAATCTCATTTTTCTATACGCGAGTCTTGTCTTCGTAAAGACGCTGCATGAATTCGGTCACGCTCTTGTATGCAGGCGTTTTGGGGGTGAAGTACATACTATGGGGGTGATGCTGCTCGTCTTTACGCCTCTGCCGTACATGGATGCCACATCAAGCTGGTCATTTCGCAGCCGATGGCATCGGGCCCTCGTTGGCTCAGCCGGAATGATATTTGAGGTTTTCACGGCTTCCATAGCTGCATTTGTGTGGGTGTACACCGGTGCAGGAGTAGTTCACAGCATTGCCTTCAATATGATGTTCATTGCCTCGGTGTCGACAGTGCTGTTTAATGCAAACCCACTTCTCCGATTTGACGGATATTATATCCTCTCTGATCTTCTCGATATTCCCAACCTCCATTCACATGCGCGCATGCATCTCCGGCATCTCGCCGAACGATATATCTTTGGCTGTAAAGAATCTGTCAGCCATGCCCGGACTCTCAGGGAAGCCTCGTGGTTGACCCTTTTCGGCGTCTTGAGCGGAGTCTACAGGATAATTATTTATGCTGTAATCATACTGTTTGTCGCTGATCGCTTCCTGCTGCTGGGAGTGATCATGGCATTTGTCTGTGTGATATCCTGGGGGGTGGTTCCGCTGTATCGTTTTGCAGTATATCTGACAGGTAATCCAAACATTGCCAGAACAAGACCGCGTGCTGTCTCAATCAGCATAGGATGCATGGCTGCCATGCTGCTTATTCTTGCCATTATCCCGTTTCCAAGCAGGTTCCGGGCACCGGGTGTGCTGGAGGCCCTGGATTTTATCCGGGTGCTCAACGATGCACCGGGTTATGTAACAACAGTGATTGTCCCGACAGGTACTGTTGTTGATGCCGGAACTCCCTTAATAGAGCTTTCGAATCAGGAGCTGGATTATGAATTTGATGCTGTCAGGGCACAGCGGCAGGAAACGATGGCGTTGATCATGCGGGCTGTGAACCAGCATACAGCTGATCTCAAACCGCTTCGCAATCGTCTGGAATCAATAGAGAAGAAAATGAAAAACCTGGAACAGCAGCGCAGGGCGATGCTCGTGAGGGCGCGGCAAAGCGGCACCTGGATTTCTCCCCGTATTCAGGAGATGATCGGAACCTGGATTGAGAGGGGGTCCGAGGTTGGAATGATTGTCAATCACGATGCATTTACCTTTTCGGCCGTTGTATCTCAGGATGAATCATCAAGGCTCTTTGGAAATGACATAACGGATGCAGAGGTCCGTCTGTTCGGGCAGGCAGGGAAGGCGCTGAAAGTGAACGACTATTCATTCATCCCCTTTCAGCATGAAAAACTACCGTCCGCAGCACTCGGCTGGGGTGCCGGCGGTGAAGTGCCTGTTTCTGAAAAGGATGAAAGCGGTCTTCAGACGACCGAGCCTTTTTTCCAGATTTATGCGGATCTCGATCAGATACCGGGAGTAGCCTTTTTACACGGCCGGTCAGGGAACATTCGTTTTAACCTGCACCCTGAACCGCTTCTTGGCCAGTGGTTTCGCAAATTCCGGCAACTGTTCCAGAAGAGGTATCAGATTTGATGTTACCTGCAGCAGATTACCGGGCTACTCACTTACCGGTTCCACCGAAACTGCATAAGGGACTGGACCGGGTGCTTCATTCCGCAGTGGGACGCTATCGCTGCCGTTCGGGTGTACGTACTGCCATGCACAGGAAAGCGGAGCAGATAGTTGACAGGTCCTTTAAGCTTCGTCATCTGGCTGACCGAAGACTTCGTGAGCGTCTCGGTCAAATGCAGTCACATTACAGGCGGCAGAGAAAGGGATTTGAAGAAATCCTTCCTGAGGCGCTTTCCATACTGACTGAGAGTTCTGAAAGGACGCTCGGCCTCCGGCCGCACCCTGTTCAGATTCTGGGCGCAATGGCCCTGCACAATGGCTATCTGGTCGAGATGGCAACCGGCGAGGGGAAAAGCCTGACTGCATGCTTTCCTGCAGTACTGGCTGCGTGGACCGGCTCACCCTGTCACATAATTACTGTCAACGATTACCTTGCCGGTCGCGATGCTGATGAAATGAGATCTTTTTACTCCTATTGCGGAGTTTCAGCAGGATGGGTCGGCAGTGTGATGGAGCCCGGGGAGCGGCGGATCAACTATGACAAGGGAGTCGTTTACACTACCAGCAAGGAGATCCTTGCGGATTTCCTCAGGGACCGGTTAAGGCTGGGACGTTGCCATCAACCGTCACGACGCCTTATCCGCCAGATGCTGCAGCCTAAAAAGCGGGAGCATGAATCACTCGTTATGCGCGGCATTGATACAGCAATTGTGGATGAGGCAGACAGTGTATTAATTGATGAGGCTGTAACACCGCTGATTATCTCTCATCCGCAGGAGAATAATCATCTGCTGGAGGCATGCCGCACAGCCAGTGAAATGGCTGAATCGCTGATATCCTCAGTCGATTACCGCACTGAACAGAAATATCGCGAGATAACCCTGAGTAAAAGTGGCAGTGAAAAAATCGAAGCACTCTCTAAAGCTCTCCCGGGAATCTGGCAGGGGGCTGCACGACGTGAGGAACTGATTATTCAGGCGCTGAATGCAAGAGAGTTTTACCAGAAAGATAAACAATATGTTGTTCAGGACGGTAACGTGGTCATTGTGGATGAGTTTACAGGCCGTCTCATGCCTGGCAGGACATGGAAACACGGCCTTCACCAGGCAGTGGAGGCGCGGGAGGGGCTTGAACTATCGGATCCCAGCGAAACCCTTGCACGGCTGAGCTTCCAGAGGTTTTTCCGTTTTTTCAGGAAGCTCAGCGGTATGACCGGAACTGCCGGTGAGGCGGCTGACGAGTTCTGGCAGATATATGGCTTGCCTGTGTTGTCTGTTCCTACCCACAGACCGTGCATCAGGAAACAGTTCCCGGACAGGGTCTTTTCAGATGATGAGAAAAAATGGGATACGATTGTAGATGAGATTTCCCGGCTGCATCAGAGCGGCCGCCCGGTTCTGGCAGGTACCAGAAGTATCATGGCCAGCGAAAGACTTGCCCGAATGCTTGAGAGTCGGAAATTACCCTTCAGCCTGCTGAATGCGGTTCGGCACAGGGAAGAAGCCACGATTGTTGCAGCAGCCGGCAAGTATGGTGCTGTTACCATAGCTACAAACATGGCGGGAAGGGGTACAGACATTAAACTGGGGTCTGGAGTTGCAGATCTCGGGGGGCTGCATGTCATCGCAACCGAACGGCATGAATCGGGTCGAATTGACCGACAACTGTTCGGCAGGTGCGCCCGGCAGGGTGATCCGGGCAGTGCTCAGGCGTTTATAAGCATAGATGATGAATTGTTCAGACGATTTGTGCCTTTTCAATTGCGGCGTTTGTTGCTGCGCGCTGTAGAAAAACAAGTTCCTGCCACACAACGAATTGCAGAACGTTCTCTGTCTTACGCGCAGAAAGCAGCCCAGCGTCTTGCATATCGTCAGCGCAGGGGGGTGCTGCAGATGGATTCATGGCTGGAGGATGCGCTCTCCTTTACCGGTTCAGGTGTTGAACAATGAAGTATAGAAAAGGTCGGGATGATCCAGTCAGTCTTTTGAAGAAAGAAGTTTTAAGAGCGCATCTTCCGGAATTGGCCGGCTGAAGAGGAATCCCTGGTATTGGCTGCATCGCTCCTTTTTCAAAAACCCGAGCTGTTGTTCCGTCTCTACGCCTTCGGCAACTGTCTCCAATCCAAGACTGTGTGCGAGAAATATCACTGATAAGGCAATGGCCCGGCTGCTGCTGCTCTCGACTACATCTATAATAAAAGAACGATCGATCTTGATTTCATCTACCGGAAGACGGCTGAGATATCCCAGTGAAGAATAGCCTGTGCCAAAATCATCGATCGAGATGTTGAGATCGAGGGCTTTCATTTGTTCCAGTATTTTAATTTTACTATCGATGTCATCCATCAGCAGGCCTTCTGTGATTTCGATTGTGAGGTACTGCGGGTCTACGCCACTGCTCTGAATTATTCCCCTTACGGTGGCTATCAAGTCCGGCTCCTGAAAGTGTCTGACTGACAAATTCACGCTCATAGTGATAGGGGGGATACCTGACTCGTGCCACTGCCTTAATTTCGTGAAGGCTTCTTTCATAACCCACTTACTTATGGGTACGATAAGCCCGGTTTCCTCTGCCAATGGAATAAACTCGTATGGCGACACAATATTGTTATTATCGTCTTTCCAGCGAATGAGGGCCTCAACGCCTTCAATTGTGCCTGTCACGATATTCACTTTGGGCTGGTAGTGAAGTAGAAACTGATCTCTTTCGAGGGCCTTTCTCAGTCTGCTATCGAGATCCAGGCGCTGTTCGTACATCGCATTGATGCTGTCGGAAGAAAACTGGAATGAATTGCCGCCATTGCTTTTTACATAATCCTTGGCGCTCGATGCGAGCCGGAGCAAAGCCATACAATCTTCGCTATCAGGCGGATACACTGCGATACCGATACTGGCGGTGACATAGACATCGCGGTTTTCCAGTTGTATCGGTTCCCTGATTGCCTCGATTATACGCTCGGCTACAATAGCTGTATGATCGGCACTTTTAATTTGATCAAGGAGCAGTGAATAAACGTTTCCGTCCAGACGGAACAGATTTATCAAGTCATCTCCCTCTTCCATGGAAAAGCCGAGAACATCACTCCTTCTTATTATGCCCTCGATGCGGCGGGCAATCAGGCAAAGTACTTCATCTCCTGCGTTGAGACCGATCGTATCGTTAATTCTGTCAAAATTGTCCAGCTCCATATGTAATAGAGCTACATTGTGTTTGTGGCGCTTTGCCTCTGTCAGGGCCCAGTCAAAACGCTCCAGAAACAGTTGCCTGTTCGGCAATTTGGTCAGTGAATCATAATAGGCAAGTTGATCAATGTAGGCCTTTGCAGCCAGGGTATTGCGTACACGGAGGTCCAGTTCGCAGGGATCAACTGGCTTGGCCAGAAAATCAGTTGCGCCGAGGTCGAAAGCCTGGAGTTTGTTATCGGCGTCTGACGAAGAGGTGAGTATAACGATCGGGAGATATTTGAATTTCGGGTGATTCCGGACTGCTGACAGAATGTCAAAACCCGATACTTCCGGCATCATCAGATCCAGCAGGAGGATGTCAGGACGTCTTTCTTCGAGGACCTTCATCGCCTCGACAGATTTATCAACGAGAACGAAGTTATGATACCCTTTATCTTCGAGGAAGGCCTGTACTACCTCCATGGTAGTCAGCTCATCATCTACCATCATGATTCTGGCATTCATGAGCTGCTGCTGAAGGTCATCCTTCATCGAAGTTTTGACTTGTTTGAGATTAGTTAGCATCGCCATAATCCGTCTATCTGAGTTTGTCTCGATGTTCTCAATATAAATACTTATCGGTAATAGTTTTATGAAACCTTAGGTAATTCCATATGACTATTTCCCTCACCAGCTGCTGGTAATCTGGGACACCGGCATCGACGAACACGACTTCATGGCGCTGAATAACGGCGCCGACTGTGTCGTGCGATTCGACAGCAATAGGAATCTGGGCTGTTTTCACAACTGAAAGATCGACCATCCGCCTTCATTGAGGCCAGCATCAACCGGCACCATATCTGCTGAAAAGAGCAAACGTGATTCCAGCTGTTCGATATTGAATTGGTCTTTTGAAAATTTATAAGTCAGACTGTCCTTCCTTAAATCCTCATTTAACTTTTATGTTTTCAAAACTTGAGTCATTTGATCTAGCCTCATTTTTATTCAAATTTTTGTCCTCTTTACTCGTATCCCAGCAAACCACGCAGTTTCGACCTTTTAATTTAGCCTTGTAGAGAGCCTTATCTGCCTGCACGATTAATTCTTCAATACTTTGAGCTCCGAAGGTTAAATCGCTTACCCCAAAACTGGCGGAAATAGTGATGTCCGGTGCCTCTGAAATGGCCATAAAACCTCGTGATACAATCTCTCGGCGAACCCGCTCAATTATGAGAGACGCACTTTCACTATTACAATGCGGCAAAAGTATACAGAACTCCTCGCCGCCATACCGGCAAACTACATCATCGTTCCTTGTTTCGGATTGAAGGGTTTTGGCAAAGTACTTGAGGACCTGATCGCCTATGGCGTGCCCGTATGTATCGTTTATCGATTTGAACAGGTCAAGGTCTGCCATAATGCAGGCAAGATTTATTCCTTTCCCACTGGTTTCTGACATGAAGTTCTCTGCAGTTTCGAAGAAGGCGCGTCGATTCAGGCAGCCTGTGAGTGAATCCTGTGTAGCGAGGATCGCCAGTTCCCTGTTTTTCTGGGTTATATTCTTTTTTGACATTTTCAGCAGCTCTACCATTCTGGTGAGTTTGAAGCTTTGCCTTTCAAGTTCCGTGACATCATCGAAGGTCACTACCGCGCCGCGAATCTTTCCCTTAATGTCAAAGATCGGCGCACTGTTTACCACAAACGTTCGAATCCCATGAGGCTTTGTATTCATATTCAGTAAAATCCCGGATTGCTTTTCTCCGTTTGATAAGGCCTGGATCCAGGGCAATGATTCGCATGCCTCATTGGAATTAGAGTCAAGCCAATCCAGTTGAGAAGCCTTTAATCCAATCAGTTCCCTGGATGCGTATCCGGCTTTCTCTGCGAAAACAGAGTTTGCGAGCATAATCTGATCTTTTGTGTCCAGAAGGAGAACCCCTTCTGTTAATGTATCAAGCGCATATTGAACGCGACTGGGTATGACTGATGAAGGGTCGAGATACCGAAGCGACCTCTTCATAAAGATGATGAAACCGATAAAGCTGACAACCGCGAAGAATGCCAGCAGAGAGGTGAATGGGCTTACTCCGAAGCCCGGCACAACGGTCATCTCTTCAGTGGTGAAACTGACTTCCAGGGTGCCCCACTGCTTACTGTTTCGATAGATGGGCACCTGCCAGTGAGTGGACGTTGATTCCCCTGCGGAAGGCGGGACCCAGTGGGCTTGATGATCTCTTGTTTGTGTACGGTATCTCCCTTCAGTACCACGCATACCCAGGGAAAGGATGTCAGGATTTAACTCAACTATGGCTTCCATAGCTTTCCTGAGGGCACCTATTTTATTGTCTTGTGCTGCATATGTTAACCGCACTGCTAATGATTCGGCTGTACTTTTTCGCGTCTCCATGGTCAGAAGCGATTTATCCGGAATTAACCCGACAAAATTGCAGAGCAACAAAATACTCATCGTGATAAACATCAGCCCCAGGCTCATACGTACTTCAGGAGATCGTATCATGACATGCCATCCTCCCCGTCATTTTTCTCGTGCTGTGCATTGTTGGCATCAAACACGTCAAGGACTTTTTTGTTCTTCCTGCTTTCTTCTTCTTCGGCTGCACGGGCTTCTTTGATTTTTTTAAGCCGTTCCTGTCTGCTAAGTGACAACACCGGCAGTGGGTCAAATCCCTTCCACATTGGCATCGTGCTGAGCATGCTGGCTACTAATGACCCGCCACGAAGAACCCATATGGCCGTTCCCGCGGATAATGCCAGGGTCCCTCCCACTACGGTTTTCGTCACAATTTTCTCGTGCCGTTCCATCGAATCAAAAGAATGGCTCAACATCTCGATTGATGAATAGAGGTCAGCGGTTATATTCGTGATTTCTTCAGCCGCGTAATCCATTACCCCGGATATCGTATAGGACAGCGTATGGTAATCTACATTGAAATCTTCAATGATGGTGGCCATGAAATCGTCATTATACTCTGTGGCCTGAGTCGAGGCAGATTTAGCAGCAGTTGCTTCAGGACGCGCTGTTTTGGCTCTGGCGGATGTGAAAGTCTGTGTATCTTGTGACGCAGTCTGTCCTTCAAACTGACCATCTTCATTCGTAATTCCATCGTCCAGCGTCTCTGTCACGGTATCGTCAACGCTGTCTTCTTCACTCTCTGGCTCGTCGGTGAGATCAATGGGAGGCTCGTCCCCGGTATCGACCGGACCCGGGATGATGGGCAGCGGTGTACTGACTGTAGCTGTGCCGGTCATGTTCTTTGTACCGGTTATTGCTGAAGCCACCCCGTCGTCCACACTGGTGGCTATGGTAAAGTTGCTGTTGTAGTTTAACGCCGG
>Ga0209536_100005040_pt1 | contig 20693 bp, 16 predicted proteins | sample DeeMarSeWOR28_12_FD_187461 | JGI IMG/M metagenome (GOLD analysis project Ga0209536, IMG submission 187461) | Marine sediment microbial communities from White Oak River estuary, North Carolina - WOR-2-8_12 (SPAdes) (version 2) | ecosystem: Environmental > Aquatic > Marine > Intertidal zone >... | reverse complement strand
GAAGCAGCCAAACCCCAAGCAAGATGAAAACCACCCCTAGCAGAAACCTTAGCCATATCAGCAGCCTTACTCAATATCCAGCACCCAAACTAAACAAATGCCCTAATGTGATGCTTCAAATCTTAGATTTTGAATCACTTATAATAATTATTACTCTAAAATCCACAAACAAAACATCCCATAACATTTAGAATAACTAAAAATAAGCATTCATCACAAAACCAGCAATCAAAGTTAACAAAAAACTAAGTTTAAATTTACATACTTTTTTTTAAAAAGCTTAATTCAGTATTAGAATCCTTGTTTTGTGAGGATCTATACTCCAAGCCTTAGATCGCCAATTTTGCACTGCACAATCCTTATGACCAAATAATCCAAACATTTTCTTATTCACAACATCAATATATTATTTCTTAATATAAACGATTATTTCCAGATAGTTTTATTCCGAATCCGAACATATGGTCTAAAATGAAATACAACTATTATATATTAATACACAAGATAACGTGTAGAACAACAAAAAAGGATGAAAAAAAATGGAAATGCCAACAGCCCTATATAACATCTTTCCATCCAAGAAACGAGAAGAATTAATCAGCAAAAGAAATGTTAGAATCATAAAAGAATACCTAAAAAAAAGAGAAAAACTAAAGAACGCAAAAAAAGACGACGCAAACCATCTTAAACAACTTCGCAAAACCAAATCAATTAGCTCATCAAATTACCAGCGATTAAAAAAAGTTCTAATTTATTCTAATGAAGAAAAACGAATTAATCTTATAAAAGCAACAATAGAAAAAAGCATTAAGATTGGCACACCTGTCAAAAGTTATTATAATTAACAACACAACATAAACAAAATGCAAAATTAGAAGCAAATGGGCAGAATAATCAAGAATAAAGTAAAAAACAAAGAAAATTCAATTTGAAATTAGAAGGATGGTGTTGAGATATAAAAAAGAAAGCATCTCAAAATATTGAAAACAAAAATTCCTTTCAAGAACCTTTCCTAATTCCAACATTTGATATTACTGATACAAATGAAGATAACTCGGAGTCTTTATTAGAAGAATTAAAGGAAATGGAACAAAAACTTCTAAGTGAGAAAAAACAGATAATCAGCACCCTTGTTAACTGGCAGGCGGTATTTGATAATATAACCAACAAAAAAAACCATCTTTTAAAGCATATTAATAAGGAAAAAACAATTAAACAGCAAAATACACAAAAAGTGGGGAATCATAAGCTTTTTTCGATTGTTACTTATAGCTCAGGTTGGGATGGCCTTGTGTTTACTGTAATAGCTGAGAATGACATTTGGGCTAAAGAGTTGGTATACCAATGGCTTGAGGCCAATGGAAGAAAAAACCATAAAATTGACAAAGTAACAGCACTGGTATCTCAAGATGTTAGAGGAATCGTTAACATCGGAGCTAAGCTTCTTGATGTTTAGACCTTGTTTTAAGATGGTATTAGCGTCTGTTCGATAAATTTTTTTTATGCAACATGTTCTACTATAGTACTTATTCTGTCATCATAATACTATAAAGAAATAGTTTTTTTAAACTACAGCGGGGGGTTTGGTTTTTACAGTTTTTATTTTTAAAATAACTAGAGAGGAAACTACAACAAGCAAAACTGAGAGAATAGTTGCGAGCCAATTAGGAGTAAGTTTTGCGATATTTTCAATAATCTGACCAGAAAACAAGAACAACCAACATCCCAGCAGAACAATTCCTAGTATAAATAGGGGTTTTTTTAAAAAACTAATTTTTTTAAAGGGATCAAAAAGAGTCATATTTAGTGGTGCTTCCTGATCTCTTCTATCCAATTCTCCGGCAAAGAAGAATACTGCGATCGAAAAATAGGCTACGATGAAAGGTAAATAATAATCTATGGAGTTGCTGGTCCACAAGTTTAGGTTTGACAAGTTAGGGACTGTAAACCAGACAATAATAAAGATGATAGAGCCAAATAAAAACATACGATCTAGTAAGCTACTGTTTAATGCTGGCCCGTAAGTTCTTCGCCATGGTTCAGGATCTTGTTCAAGGCTTGGTTCTGGATACTCAACGCTAGCTTCTAGATCCTCATGATAAAAATACACTCTTTCTTTAGGATCTAGGTTTATTTTTATCCAGTTATCTTCTCTGTTGCAGTTGTATCTGCCTCTCTTAACCAGTCTTGAGAGCGGAAAGAACCATTCACATCCTCGATCTTTTGAGGTAGTAAAAGAGTCAAGAAGCATATGCAAAAACACACCAAGCGCCAAGAAAGGACTTAACAGATATAAGAATCCCATAAAGAAAACATTATGAAACAAAGCTCTATGATATTGTTCATTGACATACATTTTTATCGGCACAAACCAGTATTCTCGATCCAAGTCTGGCAGAATGGCTCCCAAACAAACTAGCAAAGCAGCATCAGGTCTACCAAAGAAAATTAGGCCTATTGCAAAACCAAAAAACGCGTGTGTATGTAAATCCAATTAGATCACACTCAAATATCATTATTAAATTTCTTAACATTTTTCAATTAGAGAAAAAGATGTACTTAGCACAAATCTTTCAAAAAAGATTTTTTTAGGTTGTATTTAAGATTTAGATTAATTTCGAATATCTTTTAATTTATTCGCTGATTAATTAATTTCTTAACTCATTTATTTTTATTGCATGAAACACAAAAAGATTCTTTATTCCTAAGTAGGGATTTGAGTTAGGCAAATCACCAAGATTAACTGCAAGCATACTCTTTTCCAATGCTCAAGCAGACCCCAAAAGAAAAATAAAACCCCAAGAAAACCTACAATCAAACAAGAGCCCAAACAACCTATTAATTCACTTCAAAAATTTAAGTTTAGATTATCCAAAATAAGAAACAGTTAAAGTCAAAAAAATTATCACATGCTTAGAATTAAGCTACACACTATAAACAAAATAATTATGCTCCCACCTTAACATAATTAGAACCATCTTGTTCCGATTTCAAAAGTATTAATTTTCAAAATATATTTAGAATCCTTGATTTCAAGATTTTTTTGTGAAAGCAAATAACAACTATTCAATTTTTGATTAAAAATTATATAGTTGTTAAATTAAAAAATTGATTAAAAGAGAGAGGATGTTTTGAAACTAAAACATTTTTTGCCAATTTCGATTTTAATGCTAATATTGTTAGGTTCTGCTACCCTTGTATATTCCCAATCATCGAATCCTGATATTTTTGCTGTAGTTGATTTTGATTCTTCTGATCTAGTTTTTGTATCTACCACTCAAATCGACTTTATTGGTGAGGTAAATGAAGATTTGTCTTCAATATCGTTTTCTGTTTATGGACTTTCAGAAGAGGATATTCGAGTGAGAATTTACGCGAATGATCTTTATGATTCTGATAAAGGAATTACTATTTCAGAGGATAAAATCACTCTAAGCGACTCAAATTTTAGTCTTCCAAATGCCGAAGAAAGAAAAGTGGATGTGTCATTAGAATCTCAAGAAAATCAAGGGGTGTATTTAGGATCATTAGTTGTTGTCGCAACAGCTAATAATGGAAATTCAACCTCTACAAAAATTGATGTAAAAGCAACAATAAAGACTCCTGATTTATCCTTATCATTAGAAGAATTTCGTAGTTTCATTTCTTCTAATGAGGGTATATTAATGCTCCTAATTTTGGGTTTGTCAGTTTTAGGCGTTCTTTGTCCTGAGAGTTTGCAGATTAAAATTAAAATTCGGCGTGAAAAATATGTTATAAGTAAAATTCATGTTGTTTTTTTAGCAGCAATTTTTGCTGTGATTATTTGGGTATTCTTAATTCTTAATTATGATTTTGGTGGTCTTCGAGATGCAGTAGCAGCTGCAATAATAACACCTTATCTAGGCTACACTGCAGCATATTTAGCAGATAAAAGAAAACAAAGAATTGCCAGAGAAGACACTTCTATTGAGATTCGAAATACTGGAATAAAAGATGATATTGATCTAATGAGAAATGTTTTAGGAGAATTAACAACACATTTTGCAAGTTTCACGCCTGACTACTACAAACCACCAGAAAACCCAAATTATCAAACAAAAACCTCAAAACTACTTTTTAACAAGGGAAATGGTGATCTTTCTAGAAAAGTATGGGATGAATCAACAAAACAAGGAAAAATTGCCTATATTACTGTGCTAGAAATTGAAAAATACTACGAATTCATCGATTTATATAATAAGTATTATTCTTGTGGCAACTTTCTCTCAGAGATTTTGTCAATTGAAACATTTGAAGAAATACTTGATACTCCATTTTTCGTAAAATTTAAATCTTTTAGGAAAAGCTATGCTAAATTGGAGACAGTTCTCTTTGTCAACATGTCTTATTATTTGGGTTTATTTAACCATACAACCCTTTTGCCTTTAAAAGTAAATTATCCCCTCATTACTAGGACATTGCTTAAAACATTAGTTGATTATAAGGTTCTAATTCCTAGCGAAGGTCAATTAAAAATTACCCCAGAAAATGAAGAAGAAAAATTTGTTGACAATTTTAATAAAAAATATCCAAAGAAATTCCATGGTTGTGAATTAAAAAAAATTTTTTCTGATGATGATCATATTGATGATTTTGATGAAGTTTACAAAAAGAAGTTCGATGAAGAAAAATTAAATGAAGAATTCAAAAAGGCAACTACTAAATTAAACTTTGTGCAATGGAAAGAGAAACATAAGAACGATTTTATTTTTGACCAATGGAAAAAGCAGCACAAGAAAAATGAGTTAATTAAAGCTCGAATTGAGGAATTTAGGATTACTGCTTCAGTCCTAGAGGAAATCATTGACCAGATCTTTGATGAAAATAGTGTTCCCAAATTCTATTGCAGGGTTGAATCAGATTTTGATAAGAAATATCGTGCTTTAAGATATTCAATTAATGATTTAGTTCACGAAGCTCCTTTACCAAAAGTGTTTCTAAACTATGAAAAACTAAAAAAGATGTTAAAAGAAAGCGAAAATCGAGGACATCTACTTACTGAAATTTCTAGTCTTAGAACTATTATAAAGACTGCATATAATAAGCCCGCCACCCCTGTTCCTACTAAAATTAGCGAGCGAGCCAAAGATAAAATGGAAGATGTTTATAATCAATTAATACTAAATATTATGTATCTAGATAAAAATGTCAAAAGATTTGATCAGAGATTAAAACAACTAAAGAAAAAATATCAAAATGATGCTGAAAAATATAAGTCTGAGAAAACGAAAGCATTAAAAGAACTGATTTTTGATAATAAACCTCCAAACCCTCCAAAGAAAAAACCGAAAAGACCTGCCAAAAAAAAGCTAACCCCCTAAAATTTCAAGAAATTCAAATAAATCACAATTCATTATTAAAAAAATATTATTATAGGCAATAATTATGGCAATGATTTTTTTGACTTTATGATTTAAACAAAAAAAAGAGATGATTTTGCGAAGATATTGAAAGCTCACTTTTTATCTTTTTTAGCTTCTTTAACTTTGATAGCTTTCTGAACCTTTTGTTCTTCAGCACTCAAGCCAGTTCCTCCGCAATACGGACAAAATGGATCAGTTCCACCACACATACCGCACGGAATTACTTATCACCAATTTTCGAAAGAGTAAAATTTAATTTTATTAATTTAATTCGAATTTCGAATATATTTTAAAAAAGTCGTCTTAATTCTCCAGATAATCACCAGCTGTAATGATGCATACTTCGTGATTTTCGCACACAAGTGCCATAAACAAGCCATTAAATTTAAAGAACAGCAGTACAGGAATTTAAAATCTCAAGAAATCAACCGCATAGAAATTTGTGCGTGTATTAAAATTCAATACAACGACAAATACCCACCACTTGCCCCACTATGGTTTAACCATTTTCTACTAAAGGAAGATTATCTCTTTCTTAGACAATCATTTTGCCTCATCCATACGTTTGCGCAACTCTTCTTCTGTTATGCCAACAGGCAACATATCTTCCTTGGGCAGATAATTCATTGCTTCTGTAAGTATCTTGTTTAGCCTATCTGCAACTTCCTTTGGAATCATCTCTTTTACAGACTTTTCAGGAGAAGCTACAACTGTTCCATATTTCAGACCTATCAACGCTCTCCACCAGCACAGTCTCACTGGGGTAGGCAATAAGTTAACACAAACTGTTTCGTTGCAACCTACATTTACCATAACAAGATCTGTTACAACATTTCTGCACCATCCATAGCCCTGTACAATATAGGAGCCTGGAGGTACCTTAATCTGATCATGAACTCTACCAGCGAGCCTGTGTGCTTTTATAAAGCTCGTACCATCACAATTCCAAATATCAACCCAAAAAGCATGTCCTGTACTAAAATATTGAGCACAAGGTCTTCTTGAATCTCGCACTACAATACCAAGAGTCGAATATCCCATTTCTCTATTTTCACCTCCATTGTACTAAAGTGCAAAAAAACCAAAGTTTCCATCTAACAAAAAAATAGAAAAAAGAATTCGATGGTTTCCTGCACCTTAAACTTAGTTTTAAAATATAAAATATTTATTCGACTTCTGAACACGATTTTTTAAAAGACAATACTTTGTCTCTACCGACAAAACACACAAAATACTCCTAATTATAAAATATTTCAAAATAACAAATACCAATTAATAACTGAAAAACCATTTCTATTAAAATTATGCAATAAGATTTAAAAAATGAAATACAATGAACCGAATTTGGATTGCCCTTACCTTTTCATTTTTGTTTGTAGTTATTGGTTTTCTTATTTTATATGATCAATATTTGATGATCGGAATTTGGTTTCAATTAGAAGATTTTCACCATGAAACCTTTGCACTATCCTCCTTTGCCTTAGCCCTTGGAGTCTTGGTAGGTGCATTAACCCAAATTAGGGATTAAAAATTAATCTAAAAAAGAAATGATTGTGCAAGTGACATCTCCACTTTGCTATGTAGTTCAAACCTAAAATTAAACTATTTTGGAGCAGAAAGCAAATTCAAAACGCTAACCTAAAATAAGAAAATGAAAAATCAATATGAAAAGCAAATTCCCAAACCCATTATCTTTACTCAGAAATAGAATGAATAGTTTATATTCATTTTAATGTAATAAAAAATACAAAAATAGTATTAATTTGCCGAACAGAAGGAGGTGATAGGTTTTGAATGTAAAAATGGCTCCTTATCTGGGTTTTTCTAAGAAAATAGCCAGTTCTGTTAAGCCTAAACAATTCGAGATGGAGAAGATAGATGAACTTGAAGAATTCAAGGATTGGAAAATTTCGATTTCTGCTTTTCAAGAAACAACTAGATTAATTGAATCAGGTGAACTTGAAATCAATCCAGCTTCTATGTACGATAGAGTTCTATCCATTAGTAATGTTGGCAGTCATTTTGATAATCCTGTTGTAGGTAAAATTGTGAATGATGCAAACCAAACTTTAGATTTGGCAGGTCCAAAAAGCAATTTTGAGGAAATGAACTCTCAAATTCTTAATTACTATACTGTTCTATCTGATATGAAGCTTGTTTCAGAAACAATGAGCGCAACATGTGAACAAACAAACTCATCAGATTTAAGTGAACTTGCTGAATCTTTGGAAAATAGTATTAACGAAATTTTGAAAAAGATAGATAAAATATTTGGCAAAAAAGAACCAGGTGATGAGGGAATCTTCAGTTCAATTTTTGAATGTTTAAAGAACGCTTTTAATAATTTAGTGAAAACCCTTAAAGAGAATCCTGTTGTTGATAAACTGAAAGAAGCGTTTAAAAAAGCTGCAGAATTTCTTGACAAAGCAAAGCTATGGATGCTTGCAAGTATGTTTGGGTTTATATCCAAAGTTGCTGAACTTGCAAAAAAGTACGGGTGGACAGTTAAAGAAATTAATGTTGAAATGCCTGAAATTGGTGTAAAACTCGAAAAGTTAAAGATTGGTTCTATCTCTACTCCTATCCCTATCCCCGTGCCACAGATTAATCCACCCAAGGTTTCAATAAGATTTACTCCGTGATCTCGTGCTTTAATCAAATAAAATGATCTGCTTTATCTTCCTTTTTTTTAAATTTTAATCTAGCCAATCCAAAGATTATAAAAAGTAAGAAAAGTAATTCTTAAAGAAAAAACTGGGTCTTTTTTTAGCCAATATCTTCAATGCGGCAAGGAAACAAATCCCACCGGTTCACTTTATTGACAAGGATTCAAATGAAATACCTAAATGAATGTATTATAACAGCTATCATTGATGAAATACTAGCAATCAAATATATTGCAAATCCTACAGCAATTATATTTCTACGTCTTAAAAAAGTATCATCTAAGACCTTTTGTACCTCATCAACTGTATCTAAAGATAAACGAAAAGTCGCAGTATTTTTTAATTTATTTGAATTCATTGATCTTTTTTGAATCTATTAAATTGTATATTGGAGATATATGATATTGGATTCTGTTGAGGCGATTGTTGGCGAGTTTATGGTTTTTGCTAGTATTTTATATGTTCCATAAATTGGAAACTTGCCTGGATGCCCTTGAGGTAAGTCGGCTTTTTTGGGTTTTTCTTTACCCAGCTGATATTTACTAACAAATCTTCCATTAGTTCCAGTTGTACTATAAATTGAACGTTTATACCCATATTTATCATGTATGTTTATGAGTACTTTTTCGCCTGATCTTGGTTCAGATAGGTTTCCATCTACGAGTATATAGTCTTTTTCAATGCTTGCTTCAATTGATATTTTTGCTATCTTCTTGGGTGTAATGTTTGCAGTAAATCCTCCTATTTCAAGAAAAATTGAAGCGGGATATGTTTCTGGTTTCACTTTGTTTTGATATGCATGTGGAATTCGTCCGCTTATACTAATTGGAACAGTAGTACCTTCTTTGTAAATATCACGATACCATCCAAAATCCTTGTTTGCGATTACAATGAATTCATATTGTTTTTCCTGTTTTGCTTTTAAGAAAACCCACCTATGAGGGAAATGTACAATATACCCCTTTGGAACATGGGAAAGCTGTATCATCACCATAGTCTCTTTATCAAGCGGATTTCTCACAGCGATAGGAATAATAACTGGCATTGGCACGCTGGATGAGGGCATCTCGAAATCTGATACGTTTTCCTGTGCGGAGTTGTTTCCGCCAGTTATTTCCCCTAGTTGTTGGCTTGCAAAAACTTTAAGACAGGTATGTCTGCCTACAAGAGGTGTCCAGTTTACAGCAATATCCTGATGATCATTTTTATCTATAATACTTATTTCCTCTGTTTTCAATGGTGCCCAGTTTCCATTATCTCCTACACCTGGTGGCTCAACTGAATAGAAAGTGACCTTTACTTTTTCTGCTTTTTCCGATCCCTCATTATGAATTCTCGCATAGAAGTGATTTATCTCGTTAACTCGCGGTTTATCGCCATTACCAGTGGGTCTTCCCTCTGAATCAAGTGGTTTTTCAAAAGATCCATATGGATCTCCATCTATCCATACGTCTGGTGTTTCATAAGGTGGTGCTCCCCACGGAGTCACTTTTAAATCAAATTTTCCATTGGGGTCGTCAGCGATATTTTGAGCCCACTCTATTTTTACTTTACAAACCTGAGGTCTAGATACTACATTGTCATCTAGAACAGTGATCTTAATATCTCGAGCTGGATCGATTGCCACATCTCCTTGTTCTAATACTTTTGAGTCATGAAGCAAAGTTATGAACCTCATTTGCTGGTTCATATTAACTGTGTCTGTAAGCACCTTGGTTACTACTACTCCTCCTTGATTTGTTGCTCCGTTGATTGGGATATTAGGGTCAAAAACCTGAGTTGTTGTTCCGGGTCTTTGTCGAACTTCAATATAATAAAATAAACCATCAGTGACTTTGAGTTTAACTAGATGACATCTATCTGCGAGTGTGTTTTGGTTTAATCCATGTGCCACTATATTAAATTCTTCAGAATGAGGATTACGACTCCATGTAAGATGTTTAATATGTTTGTTGTTTGATGTATCATAATATTTTATCTGCTCCATGTAAAAACCTGAAAATAATGGGTGTGAATTATGGCTTCCCATCATATCAAATGATTGAGCAGTAGCTATGCTAGGATCAATAAGATCAGAGGAATATACGTCTTCACCATGAACCAAGGCTTTGGCTGCTCCTTCAAACCTTGCTCCAGAAGGATCTACTATAATATGACCTACTTCGTGGGCACATCTTCCCCAATCTGATTGTTCTGCACCAATTAATGCATAAATTTTGGAATTTAGGGTAATGTCGATGTTCTCTGGAGCATATTTAAAATTCTGTTGATGCATACCACCCCAGGCGCGTATAAATGTGCCACCTAGGTTAATCACAACAGCTAGTATATCGTAGTCATCAAGATCTTGAGTGGAAGCATCATCTTGAACAGCTTGTGCTGCTTCAGCTAATAGGCGATCAATTTTATTTGAGGCAATATTATCAGCTGCTGCGGAATAATAATCATTTGTATTTCCAGATAATTGACTCCAATTTGTCATAACGTCAACGTTTACAGTGAGATTTCCAAAACTGGCTTGATCATAAAAAGTTATTACATCATCCCAAGTATCAACAACGGTTTGACGATCATTATTATTTGGAGCTATATCTGAAGGGTTGACAAGCGCAACAACAATATCTAATGTTCCTGTTGAAGGTGCCCCTGCTGATGGCATGCCTTGCCCCTCAAAATATATCGGAGGACCATCTTGGTTACTTTGTGAAGGGTAAGGAATTACAGTGTAGTCCATAGCTGATTTTGCTATTTTCCCGTCAACTTCAACTGATACTGCTCCTGTTTTTGTTTTTTTAGAAGTGATTACTTGAATCTCTTTATCAGAACAAGTAATAATAGTAGCTTCTTCTCCACCTACTAATACTCTATTTTCTGCTTTATTAAAACTAAAATTTTCCCCTTTAATTGTAATCTTTGAACCTGCAAATCCTGAGGTTGGAATAAATTCTTGAATTATTGGAACAAATATAGGTTCAAATGCTTTAACAAATTTTTTTAATTCTGCAAATTTAAAATCTCTTATTTTCTTTGAATCAATAAAAATTCTTTTCTCTCCCATTTCTATTTCCTCCCTAAAAATCTTGGAATAGAATCACCTAGTTGCCTCTTTGAATTGTTTATAATTTAAATATTATTTTAATTTCGAATAGCATGACGTCTACTAAAGAAAGTGACAGTATATTAGCAAAAAAATTTTCACAAAATATTTTTAAATAAATTACTAAAAAATTGGATTTTAAGAATCGGAATTTGCTGGGATCTTAAAGAGCTTCAAACAGCTATTACAGAAATTTATAATCTAAAAGATACATCAAGTCGCTTTTCAGAAATGAAAGTTTTTAACTACTTAACCAAACTTTGCATAACCAAAAAAACTAGCTTAATCAACAGTTTTTTTGATATCTTTTTGCTTTCTTGGAAGATCAATAACCGTTGTTTTAGTAAATTTTTCAAAATACCGCAAATAACGTTTATCCTTTAATCTAATACCTAAAATCAAATCAACTGGCAACAAGAAAATCTTACCAAAATTACGAATAGCCGCTTGACCATAAGATATTTTTTCACCAGTAATTTGAACAATCTTGATATGAAAAATTAATTTCCCTAAACTTTGACCCGAAAAACCCTCAAAAAGAGTCAAGTAAGCCCAAAAGAAAATAACAAAAACCAGCAAATTCAAAGGAAGAAAAGATAACTGAAAAACCAAAATCAAAATTGCCTGAACCAAAATAAAGTCTACAAGAGAAGCAGAAACTCGCTTAGAGGGTCTAGTGGTTTGAGTTAATGATTTGGTATTCAATTCTGATTCAAGAGTCCAATCCTCCAAATCTTTAATTAAAACAATAGCATCAAAACCCTTCGAACTTAACATATACTTACCTTCAGGAGTTTGCTTCAAAAAATCTCCCAAAGTTCTTAAATGAAAACTAAGCTTTCCTGTATCAACCTTGGTTGCTATAGCTAAATCAGTAAACGAACATTTCCCTTTATCTCTTAAATATAATATAATTTGTCTTCTAAGCGGATGTGCCAAAACTGTTAAGATCTTAGACACATTCTGCTCTGTTAAACACATTTATTACACCAAAAAACACGTAACTATTAAAAAAGATGAGCAAAATCAAATAAATTAAAGTTATACCAACCACAAAAAGTAAAAAATTTTCCAATTGCACCTATATAAAACAAAAAATTTTTCAAGAGAAAACAGAAAAAAACGATTGCAAGTCTTGTCCCAGATTTTTTCATCATAGATTAACCGAATTTTTTGGAAAGTTTTAGAGGCGCATCTTATATTTCTTTTTCATAATTCTACGAGAAATGTAGGTTGAAGCTGCAAATTTTTTCCAAAAAAACCTAATCCTTGACAGAAAACAAGAAAATACTAAGAAGCGAGCCTAGAACAAAAATAAGCTAAAAGAATATCATATATACTTTAAAAGAAAACAAGACATATCACCAAGAGAATAAAAAATAAAAACCTAAAAGAAATCTATAATATTAATCGTCAAAGTGAACCCTAATTGATTATACATCCAGCAATCAATCTAATATTCCAATACATATGGCAAGACATTATATTATTGTTCACAATAACAGCACTAATCTTGCTGGTTTTAGCAGAGATGCTGTTTCCAAAATACGGCAGCATAACAATGAAAATTGACATAAGCAAACTAATAAAAATCGCATTCACAACAGGAATTCTAGCTATAATAAGCCAAATATTGGGAATCCTATTGTTAGGTCTCAAACAAATCCAAAATAGAAAAAACTAGGCGTAAAAATAATGAAATTAGGATTTAACCAAAAAACTCTAACAATCACACTTGCAATCCTAATTATTACTGAAATAATATGCTTAGTGTTTCTTTCCAATATTGACAAGATAATAAATGGAGATCTCTACAATTACGGATTAAAATTCGATATTTATTGGGCATACAATTATTGGTTCTATAGAGACCTAGCATTAATCTCAATAATCACCTCAATAGCCCTATCAGGTACCTTAATTACTATACTACTCGGAAATGGTCTAGAAAACTACAAAAACACAGTAATCGCAACATCATTAATCTTCATAGCAATTTCTTTTTTGTCAGTCTTTAGCATATTTCTAATGATCGGGATAGATAACATAGTGAACTATGACTTTAAACAATTATACAACATAGAATATCACTACAATTGGACAAGCCTATATCACCTGTATTCTAGATTATTTTATTTTCTTAAGATAATATCAGCAGCCATTGCCATTCCATTTGCAAGCTTGGCACTATTTAAAATATCAAAGCCAAAACCACCTTCTGAAAATTTAGCTAAGTCATAGAAACCGAATAATCAGATTTTTTCAAACACGATTAAGCTTTAAGCATGAATGCTTCTGCATAATTATGGGGTGGCTTAAATAAGCATAAAACGCGCCCTATTAAAGCTTCAAAACTACTCAGAAGAACTTAACCTAGATCTAACAAAACCAAAGGACAGATTCAAATGGTTTCTAGCATCCATACTTTACGCAAAACGAATTTCAACTAAAACTGCCAAGGAAACTTACTTATACTTCGAACAAGAAGAACTCACCAGCCCAGACGCAATCCTGCAGGCTGGATGGGACCATCTAGTTGAGGTTCTAGACTCCGGAGGCTATACTAGATACGATTTCTCCACAGCTGCAAACCTTATAGGAATCGCAAAAACACTAAAAGAAAAATATGGTACTCTAGAAAATCTTCACGAAAAAGCTAATGATCCTCTAGACCTCGAAAACAGTCTGAAGGAGTTTAATGGTGTCGGTCCAGTAGGAATAAACATTTTTCTTAGAGAACTTAGAGGAGTTTGGAAAAAAGCAAAATCAAAACCTTGTCCCATAGCCATTAAAACAGCCCAAAAAATAGGATTATCCACAAAATATCTTGAAGAATATGAATCTAAACTTGTGCGACTTTACATTGAATACTGCAAGAAACACAAAAGCTCAGAGTGCCCATTTGGGACTAACTGTATAGATAAAAGGATCTGAAATATCAACATCGAGTTTGACTAGCTATTTTATAGAAAAAAAGAAAGATAATCATTCGAAAATCGATTTAATCTTAAATAATTCTCCAAAGAACCGGATAACGAGGTGATAAAAAAATGGGAGAAAACGCAATACCACCATTTTCAGAGATGATAGAAGACAAAATTTGGCGCCGCAAAGGTGATCCTCCTCCAATTATTTACAGGCTTTTAGATGAAAAGAAACTGGCAAGGTTGGCGAAATTGGAGATAGGTTATAAACTTGCAGTTTTGAAGGCAGGAGTTCAATACTACGAGCAAATCAACGAGCTTATGAGAGTTTGAAGTAGCTAAATATGACCCAAAAGAAAATTGTATTCGTTGCATACCAAGATCAAGAAAATCTGGGGGTAGGTTATCTATCCTCAATTTTAATTTCAAAAGGATTTAATGTGGAAATTATAGATTTTCACCTTGGTTATGAGGAGATTTATCAACGATTAAGAAAAACTGACCCATTTTTGGTTGGTTTCTCTTTAATATTTCAATACTATACAGCAAGACTTCAGGAGCTAATTAAAATCCTTAGGGATAAAGGCATCAATTCCCATTTTACTGTTGGCGGACATTATCCTAGTTTGAGTTACAAGGATGTGCTAAATAGTATTCCTGGTCTTGATTCTGTTGTAAGATTTGAAGGAGAACACACTATATGTGAACTTGCTAAGAAACTGATGATAGGTGAAAATTGGACTATTATCAAGGGAATTGCTTATCGAAAACAGGGAAAGCCTGTTTCTAATGAACTTAGAGCTTTGATTGAAAATCTTGATTCATTACCTTTTCCTTACAGAAGCAAAGAGAATCCTTATGAATGTTTAGATAAAAAATGTGCTTTTATACTTGCTAATAGGGGTTGTATTTGGAACTGTGCTTTTTGCAGTATTAGAAAATTTTATAGTACTCCTCCAGGCAAGCTAAGAAGAAGTAGAAGTCCTGGAAATGTAGTAAGAGAGATGAAGGAACTCTATGAAAAAAATATTCGTATCTTTCTTTTTCAAGATGATGATTTTTTTTCACCAGGAAAATTTGGTGAAGTTTGGATTAATACCTTCATTAACAGATTGAAAAAAGAAGGCATAGCAGAAAATATTCTTTGGAAAATTAGTTGTAGGTCAGATGAAGTAGATTTTGAATTATTTCAAAAATTAAAGAAAAGTGGGCTTTGTCTTGTTTATCTTGGAATTGAATCAGGGAATCCAACTGGATTAAAAATTCTTAATAAGCATTTAACTGTAGATGATAGTATAAGAGCAACCAAGAACTTAAATAAGTTAGATATTTTGTGGGATTTTGGATTTATGCTCTGGGACCCCTCAAGTACTTTTCAATCAGTAAGAGCTAATATTGAATTTTTGAAAAATATTTGCAGGGAAGGATTTTCCCCAGTAACTTTCTGTAAAACTCTTCCTTATGCAGGGACAGACATAGAAAGAGCTCTGAAAAACCAAGGACGCTTAAAAGGATCTATAATAATGCCTGATTATAACTTGTTAGATGCAAGACTGGAAAAGCACTGTAGATTTTTGCATGAAATTTTCTATGATTGGATTTTCAGACCGAATGGTTTGCTCGAAATAATTCGACACCATAGGTTGGAAATTAAAATCCTAGAAAAGTTCTATCCACACGCTAAAGGATTAATTAAATACAAGGATTTCGTAAAAAAAATAATTGCATCCTCTAATGAGCTATTCTTTGAGATTGCAGAAAAATCTACGGATATATTCGAAGAAGATAACTCATATACTGAAAGACAGGTATTAAAACTTGAAAAAATTCTGCCAATTGAACAAAATAGAATACATAAAAAATTGATTGATGGTATGCGTCAATTTCATCAACAACAATTGAACTGAGTAAATATTTAATTGTAAAAATTGCAAATCATTCCTGAAAATTTTTCATTTGACCTAATATAACTTAAAATGATTTTTTTGCAGATTTATCGATTTCTATTTTTTTTATACTATAGTATTCATTTTTTGAATTAATTATATAAATGAATCATTTGAATTGTATTAAACTGAATGAAAATTCATATTTTATCAGGAGAAATATAAAATCAGCATATCTAAAGATAAATTTGGAATATCTCCACCCAATCCCCCCAGCAGAAGATTAAGGGTTTTTGCATTTGATCCTATTATGAGTCGCCGAATTGAGACTTATAGTATTAATGAGGTAACTGTTAAGTTGCCATGGAATGAGAACTTGAAGACTGGGCCAATTGATGATTATCTTGAGGTTATTGATATTGATCCTGCAAGTCAAGCTGTTTATGTACCAGTTAACTTAAATGATGGCCTCTTGCTTGCCCAAGATGGAGTTCCTCCTTCTGAGGGTAATCCTCAGTTTCATCAGCAAATGGTTTATGCTGTTGCCAGAAAGACAATTAGCCATTTTGAACAAGCTTTGGGTCGGCGCGTTGTCTGGTCACCTCGTTTACAGGCAAAAGGAGAAAAGAAGAATAAAGCAGTTGAGCGTCTTAGGATTTATCCTCATGCGTTAAGAGAGGCTAATGCTTATTATAGCCCAAAGAAGAAGGCTTTGCTTTTTGGTTATTTTCCTGCTTCTCAGATCAAACCAGGTGAAAATATACCTGGCGAAATCGTATTTACTTGTTTGTCACATGATATTATTGCACATGAGACTACTCATGCTCTTTTAGATGGTCTGCATAAGTACTTTATTGAGCCAAGCAACCCAGATGTTTTGGCTTTTCATGAAGCTTTCGCAGATATTGTGGCTCTATTTCAACATTTTACTTATCCTGAAGCATTAAAACATCAGATTGCTAAAACCAAAGGAGATCTGCAGAGTTCGAATCTTTTATCTGAGTTGGCCTATCAGTTTGGTCAGGCAACTGAAAGTTATGGTGCCTTGCGAAGTGCTATTGGCGAGTATGATATAGAAACAGGTGAATGGAAGCCTAAAAAGCCTGATCCTGAGGCTATTATAACAACAATGGAGCCTCATGACCGTGGTTCGATTCTTGTGGCAGCAATATTTCAAGCTTTTCTCTCTATTTATAGAAGTCGGATTTCTGATTTGATTCGAATTGCCACTGGAGGAACAGGAGTGCTCCCTAATGGTGAATTGCATCCGGATCTTGTTTTTAGAATGGCAAAAGAAGCATCAAAGGCTGCTGAGCACATACTACATATTTGCATAAGGGCTTTGGATTATTGTGTTCCTGTAGATATTAATTTTGGGGATTATCTTAGAGCTTTGATAACAGCTGATAAGGATTATGCTGCTGATGATTCTCGAAATTATAGGCTTGCAATTATTGAGGCTTTTAGACTCTATGGAATATACCCGCATAATGTTAGGAATATGTCAGAGGAAAGTCTTCTTTGGCAACCACCCTCTCTAGAAGAGCAAAAAATATACACAAAGATTTTTGGCAAATCTAAAGATCTAAGAAATATTGTTCCTAACTGGGGATTATCTAATGATCCAATAGAAATATATCTTGCATGTGTAGAAGCACAAAAAGCATTAGAAAATAAAATAATAGAAGCATATGAGTCGGAAAAAATTACTATACCTTACTTAGCTTTGGATGATTCAGATAAAGCAAAAAGAACTTTTTATATGAGAGCTGGATTGCCTGAATTTGAGGTTCATTCTGTTCGTCCAGCTCGAAGACTTGGGTTGAATGGTGAGCCTATAAATGATCTTGTAGTGGAAATAGTACAAAGGAGAAGAGGTTTTTGTGATCTAGAAAAACAAAATCAAGACAATCTAGAATCTAAAAAAGATGATCCTGACTTTGTTTTTCGCGGAGGATGCACTATTCTGATTAATCTAGAAAGCGGTGAAGTGCGTTATTGTATTTATAAAAACATAGGATCTAAAGGGGATGATCGATTAGAGAGGCAACGTAAATTTTTCATGTCATATTTGCCTGGAACAGCACAAACAAGTTACTATCAACCAATCCATCAGTCTTATTATAGGGAAATGATCAAAGCGGAGAAGTTCAAGCAAACTTTTGAGATGGAATCTTTTGCTTTGATTCACAGATCATATGAAAAAATGGGGGTTAGAAAATGAGTCAGGTGGATGGAAATTATCAGTTGCAACATCCCCCAAAGGGTGGAGCAGTAATTCGAATGTATAATCCGGGTTTTGGAGATTGTTTTCTTTTATCATTTAATGGAAATGATAATAATCCAAGGTATCTGTTGTTGGATTTTGGAGCTCATGCCTTATATACCGGATATTCACCTCTACTTGATAAGATAGCGAAAGATATCCTTTCTGTTACAAATAATCATTTACATGTTGTAGCTTTAACTCATCAACATCAAGACCATATTTCCGGATTTCATTTTTCTGAAGATGTTTTTGAGTCCAATGATGCAAAGATAGATCAATTATGGCTGGCATGGCCTGAAAATGACCAAGATCCTGATGCCAAGGAGCTAATAAGACGTTACCCTAAAAGGTTTGCACTTAAGCTGGCATATGAAAGACTAGAAACACTTGGAAGAGTTGGGCTTGGTCTTGGATTTGAGAATATACTAGGTTTTGAAGGCAGTATCATCTTGAAAAATTTGGATAAAGAGAAAGAAGGCTTTTTGGAGTTAGCTGCAAGATATAATAATCAGCGTCCTTATGAGTTCTTAATTAAAAAGGCAGGTCCACCATCACCCTATCTTGAACCAAAAGATGACCCTTTATTGATGAGGGATGTGGATGAGATAAACTTTTTCATTCTTGGACCTACAAGAGACATTTCTTGTTTTGGAGGTGAGGGCCCTTCAGAGGGACCTTCTTTTAGTGTTCCAATAATTGATAAAGAAACATCAATTCTTATTGCAATACAAGCGATAGATAATGTAGATAATTTAACTGATGAAGATAAAGAAAAGTATTGGAGAAGTTTGCCTTTTGAGCGAGGGTCACCTTATAGGGTTGATTTCAAGAAATTAAAAAAGTTGGAAGAAAAAGGTTTAGTAGTAAAAAAGCAAGAGAATTCGGAAGAGAAAAAATTATTGCATTATCTTGAGATTAAGAAGTTTTTTGATGATAATTATGGTTTTTCTTCTATTGATAAGGATGCTTTAGAATACAGGAAGATTGACAATGACTGGATTGCTGGAATTCTTAGTATTGCTTTAAAGAATGGCGAGTTTGTGAATAATTCAAGTCTTGTTTTTGCAATTGAGTTGTCTTGTTTTGATGAACCTAAATATTTATTGTTTGTTGGTGATGCTCAAGAAGCTAATTGGAATTCTTGGAAAGAGAATGCTAAAAATATAATTGGAAAAACAATATTTTATAAGACTGGACATCATGGAAGTCACAATGCTACATTACCTGAAGTAGTTGATAAAATGCCAGCGGGTCTTGTTGCTATGATTTCTGTAGATGAAGATTGGGCACATAAACGAAAACCAAAACCTTGGGATCATCCTGATCCAAATATAATGGAAGGATTAAAGTCAAAGACTAAAGGTAAGATTCTTCGAACAGATCAAATCCCTAATATTAATAATGATCTTATCAAGCCTCCTGAAGCTAACAATATTAATGATTGGAATACGTTCAAGAAAAAAGTGCAGTGGGATCAAAGTGGAGATAAGCTTTGGATCCAGTACACTATCTCAAAGGATTCTATTGAATAGCTTGAATTATTCGAGTTAAAGGCAGAACTTATACACTTATAGGAACTGATCAGAACTAGGATTGAAAAAGGCGCTATAGAATAAAATTAATTAGACTTTTTATTTTGTGTACACCAACCAAGAGATAAGCTAAAAATCTATTTTCCCCTTTTTTATGCCTAATAATTTGGATTTTTATTCAAGTCCACTTATTTTATATTTAAATTGTTCTTGTTTTAGTATAAAGCAAACTGAATAAGAATTCGAATATTCGTTTAAAGTTTTGGTGAAACTATTAATTTTTTTCTTGAAAATATGTCTAATGAATTTTGGAGTTATTTGTTTTTTTTATGTTTTTTATTTATATATTGTTGCTGTTTTTCCAGCAAGCTGAATCCTTAGAAGACCTTCTTTTATTTCAATTGGAGTAGCAGTGGAATCTATTTGATTGAATAGCATTTTTTCTTCTAAATTTTTTTTGATTCTTGGTGGGATATTTTTGTTGTCCTTTATGTTTATGGTTAAGGGTAGAGGCATGGGTTGGTGACCGTTATTAATTGCTATGATAACGTTTTCTCCTTGGAATTCACGTAGATATACATAAACGAAATAGTCAGCGTACAATGTAAGCAGAGAAGCATAATGTAGTGCTGGGGTTTGATTTCTTATGGTTATTACCTTTTTTAAATGGGTAAAAGCTTCTTTTTCCAGTGCATACTCTTGTTTTGGTTCTAGGTTATTGAAGATATGCCATGGCATGTCTCTTCTGTTGTCTGGATCGCTATAACCTTGCATTGCAATTTCGGTTCCATAATAGATTTGAGGGATACCTCTGGTTGTAAGTAGGAAGGTGGTTGCCATTTTGAAGATTTTTAATGCTTTTTCTTTATCTCCAGCATATCTTTCAAGTGCTTGAGTGAAAAAACGGCTTTTTAGATCATGGTTGTCAAGCAGTA
>Ga0209536_100005039_pt1 | contig 20693 bp, 15 predicted proteins | sample DeeMarSeWOR28_12_FD_187461 | JGI IMG/M metagenome (GOLD analysis project Ga0209536, IMG submission 187461) | Marine sediment microbial communities from White Oak River estuary, North Carolina - WOR-2-8_12 (SPAdes) (version 2) | ecosystem: Environmental > Aquatic > Marine > Intertidal zone >... | reverse complement strand
CGAACTCATAAGCCTCCTTTTTTACCATCTCTATCGTAAATTTGCCCGTGAAGCTGCTCAGCGCTTACTCGACGCCGAGAAAATGGAAGGCAGCCGTCAAAGTATAAAAGCCTAAGCAAATATTTCAGGAGGAGAAAATGAGCGACTTGAAAATTGTCCGGGCAACATCCGCTTTTGATTGCGGCGGACGATGTCCGCTTAAATTGCACATTAAAAACAACCGGATTATTCGGGTTGAGGGCGATGATACCGCTGATCCGGATCAGCAACTGAGGACCTGCCTCAGATGCCGGGCTTACAGACAGTACATCCATCATCCCAAGCGGCTGATGTATCCCCAAAAAAGAGTGGGAAAAAGAGGTGAAGGCAAGTTCGAGCGCATTTCCTGGGATGAAGCTTTGGATACCTTGGCAGGAGAACTCACCCGGGTGAAAGACACGTATGGTAACCAAGGAATCTTTTTGGCAACCGGTGGCGGATACTTAGCCGCCCTTCATAACGGCGGGTTTGCTGCAGCCCGACTACTGGCCCAGTTCGGAGGGTATGTCACCCACTACGGCAACATATCCTCGGAAGGTGCGGTCTGGGCCTCGCTGACCCAATACGGCTCGGTTATGGTTGGCCACAGCCGGGATGACATGCTGAACGCCAAGCTCATTATCCTTTGGGGGTGGGATCCGGCCCGCATGATCTCCGGCACCAACACCATGTATCATGTAATAAAGGCCAAGGAAAACGGCACCAGGGTAATTGCCATTGATCCAAGGTACCACGATACGGCAACCACCGTAGCCGATGAATGGATTCCCATTTATCCGGGGACCGACACGGCTGTAATGGTCGCTATGGCCAATGTCATGATTAAAGAGAATCTTCACGACCAGGCCTTTTTGGATAAATATACTATGGGGTTTGACAAGTTTAAGGAATATGTCATGGGCCAGGAAGACGGTGTGGAGAAAACCCCGGACTGGGCCGCCGAGATTTCAGGGCTGAACGCGGATACCATCGAACGCTTGGCACGCGAATATGCGACAACAAAGCCCGCTGCTTTGATGGACTGCCAGGGTCCGGCCCGCAGTGCCATGGGAGAGCAATATAACCGGTGCGCCGCCACCCTGTCCGCCATGACCGGCAATGTCGGCCGTCCGGGTGGCAGTGCCTGTGGCGGTTTGATGGGTATCCCCGTGGGGCACATGTTTCGCATGTCCGCCATTCCACCCGGCAAAAACCCGTTTGAATTGGACGGCCCCAGGGTTAAAGGAACCCTCGATATCAGAGAGCGCGTTATCAAAAGAGTGCATATCAACAAAATTTTCGACGCCATCCTTCAGGGCAAAAAGAGCGGATATCCGGCGGATATCCGGATGATGTGGTCCATGTGCAACAATTACATGAACCAGACCGGAAACAGCAATAAGGCTGACAAGGCCCTGAGAAAACTGGAGTTTTTATGTGTGAACGAACTGTTCATGACGGCCCAGGCCAGGTATGCCGATCTGCTCTTGCCTGTGACCAGTGCGGCGGAAAGAAGCGATCTGACGCGCCCCTGGCCGTCAGGGCCGTATTTTACATTTATAAACCGGGCTTTGGAGCCTCTGGGAGAGTGTAAGTCTGATTTCGAAATCGTCAGTGAACTGGCAAAGCGATTAGGCATGAAAGATTTTAATCCGCATACCGAGGATCAATGGCTTAAAATGCTGGTTGAGCTAAATCCCGAGTATCAAAAATATATCAAAGACTACGAAAAATTCAGGCGAGACGGCATCCATCGAGTTCAACTCAAAAAGCCTTACGTGGCCTTCCAAAAGCAAATTGAAGACCCCGAGAATAACCCTTTTGATACGCCTTCGGGCAAAATAGAGATCTATTCCCAGCGCGTGGCGGATATAGACCATCCGCTGTGCCCGCCAATTCCCAAATACATGCAGACACCGGAGGATCGCTTTGATCCGCTGATCAAAAAATATCCGTTGCAGCTTCTCTCACCGCATCCCAAAAACAGGGTACATTCCGAATTATATGAAGTCGAATGGCTCCGAGAAGTTGAGCCACATCGAGCCTGGATCAATCCGGTTGATGCGAAACAACGCAGCATCAAAGACGGCGATGAAATCTATGTGTATAACGATCGTGGAAAAGTTGCCATCAACGCCTGGGTGACGGAGCGCATTATTCCGGGTGTTATCTGTATTTTCGAAGGTAGCTGGTACAATCCGGATGAAAACGGCATCGACCGCGGAGCGTGTGCCAACACTTTAACCAACGATGCTTACTCGGGCGGGGGAGCGAGTGTCCTAAATACGTGCCTTGTGCAAGTAACGAAAGCATTATAGAATTCGTCTCACCGCTAAGACGCCAAGAGTGCAGAGAGAAAGTAACTTTCTCATTGGCGTTGACCTACCGTCGCAATAGCTATGGCAAGGCAGGGAAGACGCCAATGAGAAAATCTGAATAAAAATGGAGAATTTATCATGCAAATCGGATTTTATTTTGACCAAACGCGTTGCACCGGATGCAGCGCATGCCGCGTAGCGTGCAAGGATTGGAACGATATTCCGGCGGGACCGGAAAATTGGATGCGGGTTCTTTATTCGGAGAAAGGAAAATTTCCGAATGTGTTCGTCAGCTATATGGTTTCCCCCTGCTGGCATTGCGCGGAACCGGTGTGCATGCCTGCATGTCCGGTAGCCGCTATAACCAAACGCGAAGAAGACGGCATCGTATTGGTGGACAGCGAGACGTGTTCAGGAAATGAAGCGTGCGATGAGAAGTGCTTGAAAGCCTGCCCTTATGATGCTCCGCAGTTTGGACCGCAGAAAGGTGCGAAGATGCACAAGTGCACGTTTTGCATCGATCGATTTGAACAAGGCAAGCTGCCTGACTGTGTCGAAGCCTGTCCGGTCAGGGCTTTGGATGCGGGCCCGCTGGAGGAGATGGAAGAAAAATACGGAGCGAATAAAGAAGCCGAAGGTTTTAAGTATTCCAGGCGGACCAAGCCGGCGGTCGTCATGAAACCTAAAAGGATTCCAGAAAATATCCAATAACCTAGGTTTCAGGAAAAAGCAGGTGTCAGGTGTCAGATTGCAGAAACGCAAGTGCTGACACCTGAACACTGAAACCTGAAACTAAGATCTTCATAAAACAACAGAGAGGTGCTTTATGGGTAGCGTAGATCTAAGTGTAATCGGCAAAAAAACCGAACCCCGTGTTTTCGAATACACCTGGAAAGATGTTGTCCTTTATGCCTTGGGGGTTGGGGCTACGGCGGATGAACTTTCGTTTGTCTATGAAAATACAGCCGGCGGGCTAAAGGTGTTACCCAGCTTTTGTGTGGTGCCAGCGATAAGGGCATTTCCGAATCTTGGAGAAAATCTTGAATGGTCGTTGATGCTGCACGGTGAGCATACGATTAAACTTTCCCGTTCCATTCCGCCTGAGGGGAAAATTGTTCAGATCGGAGAAGTCACAAATATATTCGATAAAGGCAAAGGGGCTGTTTACCATATCCAGATCACAGGCGAAACAGAAGATGGCAACCATCTTTATGATGTCGACTGGGTCATATTTTATGTCGGCGCCGGCGGCTTTGGCGGTGATCCCGGTCCAAAGGCCGAGCCTTTGGAACCTCCCCAGGAAGCCGAGCCGGATTTCAGTATATCATATAAGGTAGCCGAAAATCAGGCCGCCATTTATCGCTTGAGCGGCGATCTCAACCCCTTGCATCTGGATCCGAAGGCTGCGAAAATAGGCGGGTTTGACAAACCGATTCTCCATGGTCTTTGCACCTACGGGTTTGCCACAAGGGCTATCGTTAACTGTCTTCTGGACGGCGATGTAAACCGGTTAAAAGAATTCAAGGCTCGATTTTCCGATCCGGTTTATCCTGGCGACACCTTAACCACCCGAGGTTGGAAAGTTGATCGAGGCTACATTATTCAGGTGAAAGCGGGCGAAAGGATCGTCCTGACCAATTCGCTGGCAGTGGTGAATTGATAAAATTTTTTTGATGCATTTGCGGTTTCAATTAGGTCATATGTAAGCTTTCGGTGAGAGCGACTTCCAGCCGCGATAAACAGATCACCGAGCAAAGGCCAATCGCGGCTGGAAGCCGCTCTCACATTCAATACCACTTGTTCTTTCTGGATAACCAGATTAATAAATTAGCAGAAAGGATGGAAAACCATGAACATCGATGACGTTAAAAACATTGCCGTCATAGGGGCCGGCAACATGGGACATCAGATTTCTTTACTTTGTGCGATCCACGGATACAAAACCACCTGCACGGATATCAGTGAGGAGATTTTAAAAAAGGCAGAGGCATTTGCCGACTCCTACTTGCCAGGCCGAGTGGAAAAGGGCAGATTAACCGAAGAGCAGGCCAAAGCTGCTCGAGACAACATAACCTTTACGTCCAGCTTGGAAGATACAGTCAAAGATGCAGATTACGTAATCGAAGCCGTTTTGGAGGTGTTGGACATTAAACGCAAGTTGTTTGCCGAACTGGATAAACTGGCACCGTCCCATGCCATTCTGGCCACCAACAGCTCAGCCATCGTCAGCTCGAAAATTGCCGATGTTACCGGCCGACCTGAGAAGGTTCTGAATGTGCATTTTTTCAATCCGGCCCTGGTGATGAAACTTGTTGAGGTTGTTCAAGGGCCACACGTCTCGGATGAAACCCGCCAGGTATCGATGGATTTGTGTGATCGACTGGAAAAGGTCCCGGTACATATCAAGAAAGAGGTGGAAGGCTTTCTGCTCAATTGTATTTTCGGGGCAATCACCCGGGAGGCTCTCTGGCTGCTGGAAATGGGCGTGGCTTCAGTTGAAGACATCGACAAGGCTCAAGTCCACGGAGCAGGACACCCCATGGGTGCGTTTCGCCTGATGGATCTGACCGGAATAGATCTCAATTTCACGATGGCTATGGAAAAATTTAAAGAAACCGGAGATTCGCGATACTTCCCCAGCCCGAGCGTTGTTGAAAAATATATTAAAGGTGAGTGGGGTGAGAAGACCGGTAAAGGATGGTATGACTATAATAAAAAATGAAATTGCGGATTTCGTAATGCGGAATACGGAGGAAACTTGTGACTACTAAATTCATTAGCGAACGAAATATCAAATTTTTGCTGTACGAAGTTTTTGATGTTGAGTCTCTGACTCATTATGAATACTATCAGGAGCATAATCGAAAAACTTTTGATATGGTTCTTAAAGAAGCCATCAGACTGGCCAAAGAGCTGCTCTGGCCGGTCTTTGAGGAAATGGATCGCAATCAACCGGAACTGATCAATGGAGAGGTTAAGGTTCATCCTTCTGTGCGCAAGATCATGAGAGAATTTGGAGAAGGCGGCTGGATCACCAGCAGGGTGCCTTTTGATTTGGATGGCGAGCAGCTTCCACATCTTTTGGCGGACGTTTGTGATTTTATCTTTCAGGCAGCCAATTACTCTGCCAGCGCCTATGCCGGACTAACCGCAGGCGCGGCACATTTGATAGAGTCATTTGGAAGCAAAGAATTATATCATGCGTATGTGCCGATTATGTATACAGGCAATTGGCAGGGAACGATGGCATTAACCGAACCTGAGGCAGGCTCTTCTTTGGCAGACATTACCACTATGGCAGAGCCCACTGATGAAGCACATTATCTCATCAAGGGTCAGAAGATATTTATTTCAGCCGGCGACCACGACGGAGTTGAAAATATTGTGCATCTTATGCTGGCAAAAATACATGGTGCACCTCCCGGAGTGAAAGGCATCTCACTTTTTGTCGTACCCAAAAAAAGGATCGACCAAAACGGAAAGCTTGTTCCCAATGATGTGGTCGCATCAGGTGTTTATCATAAGCTGGGGTATCGAGGATGCCCGATTGTCCAGCTCAGCCTGGGAGATAAAAACGACTGTCACGGATGGTTGGTAGGAGAACCTCACAAAGGTTTGAGATATATGTTCCAAATGATGAATGAGGCTCGCATCGGCGTCGGCATGGGCGCCACCTCCATGGCAACAGCAGCGTATTATGCATCTCTGGATTATTCTAAAAACCGACGTCAAGGTAGAAAGGTTTCCCAAAAGGATCCCACATTGCCTCCCATCCCCATCATCGAACATGCCGATGTCAAACGGATGTTACTCTTTCAGCGCGCTGTCGTCGAAGGATCAATATCGATTATCATGCAATGCAGCAAATATGTCGATCTAATGAAGGTATTAGCCGATGAAAAAAAAGAAAAATATCATCTGCTGTTGGAGATATTAACGCCTGTAGCCAAAAGCTACCCATCGGAAATGGGAATTCACTCCATTAGTCAGGGATTACAATGTTTGGGCGGCTCCGGTTACTGCGATGACTATCCATTGGAACAGTACTTTAGGGATTCCCGTATCCACCCTATTCATGAGGGAACAACCGGTATTCAGGCCATGGATTTGTTAGGCCGCAAAGTGATCATGCAAAACGGGCAAGCATTTATGTTTTATGTGGCTGAATTACAAGAAGCGATCTCTTCTGCGAAGACTCTTCGTGAACTCAAAAATCAAGCCCAACAACTCAATGAAGCCTTGACCCGACTGCAAGAAGTTACAAAGTATCTATTGGAATTAGCCCAAAGTAAAGGCTCCGAGCATTTTCTGGCGGACGCCACCCTTTATCTGGAATTCTTTGGAATTATTGCCATTGGTTGGCAGTGGCTTCTGCAGGGCATTGCGGTTCAGAAAGCGTTGAATAATGGCGCTAAAAAAGCCGATCTCAATTTTTATAAGGGCAAAATGTTTGCTCTGCGATATTTCTTTGGCTATGAACTTCCCAAAACTTTAGGGCTCGCGGAACGGCTACGCAATGATGATGGCTTGACGGTGGAGATGGGGACAGAGCTGTTTAATGACTGATTCGGAATTTTAAGAAATAGGGCAGTCCGTGCCTCTGCAATGCTTTAAGGAGCTTCTACAATGGTGAGTCAATCGCGGGTACAAAAGGATGGTTTGATCACCCGGTTACAATATCTGCGCGGAAGATTATCCATACTCTGGCGGCTTCCAACTATTTTCCGCACCACCAAACACATCTCTAATATCGGCGAGGAAGATAGAGAATCTTGGGGAAGTATGCTGGAGGAAAACGCGGATAAATTTCCGAATAATACCGCAGTAAAATCAGAAGCGAACTGGCTTACCTATCGGGAATATAATGAGGCCGTGAATCAACATGCCAATTATTTTATTTCTCAAGGTTTGAAAAAAGGAAGCGTGGCTGTCGTATTTCTGGAAAATAGACCTGAGCTTCTGATTGTCTACAGCGCAATGGCGAAAATCGGCGCCATCAATTCCATGATTAACACCAACCTACGCCAAGACGCGTTGAAACATTGTCTGACGCTTCATCCGGCAGATGTATTCATTGTCGGCGAAGAGGTTCTGGACGCATTTGAAGAAGTAAAAGACAGCCTAAATCTGCAGCCGAATCAAAAAATTTATTTTGTACCCGACAAAGACAAAAAGCCTGCACCGGACGGATTCATCGATCTCAAGCAAACAGTCAAAAAATATCCCGCCGCCAATCCTTCAACCACCGCACAAGTTAAACCCAAGGACACCATCGCCTATGTTTTTACATCCGGCACTAGCGGCGGTATGCCGAAGGCAGCGGTTATCACCCATGGCCGACTGGTAAGAGGCATGTATTACAACGGTAAAATTGTTTTAGATATGAAACCCAACGATACCTTTTATATTCCGCTGCCCTTTTTTCATACCAATGCCCTGGCATTGAGCTGGCCGTGCGTATTTGCAAATGGGGCAGCACTGGCGATTCGCCGTAAATTCAGCGTAAGCAATTTTTGGACTGACGTGCACAAATACAATGCCACCTCCTGGTGCTACATCGGGGAACTTTGCCGATATTTAATGAATCAGCCGCGCAAAACAGACGATCATAAAAACCCGCTGAAAAAAATTATCGGCAACGGTCTACGACCGGATATATGGAAGGATTTCAAAAAGCGGTTTGGTATTTCGAAAGTTTATGAAATCTACGGGGCCGCCGAATCAAATCTTTATTTTGTAAATCTTTTAAACCTTGATTGCACGGTCGGTACCTGCAGGGTCCCCTATGCAATTGTCAAATACGATGTGGATGAAGATGAACCCATACGAGATGAAAACGGATTTATGCAAAAAGTTGAAGTGGGAGAACCCGGTTTACTTCTGGGCGAAATTTCGGATACAAATCCATTCATTGGATACACCAGCAAAGAGGCTACCGAGTCCAAGATCTTGCGGGATGTTTTCGCCAAGGGAGATGCCTGGTTTAATACCGGAGACTTGATCCGAGATATCGGATATGGGCACATCCAGTTTGTGGATCGCACCGGGGATACTTTTCGATGGAAAGGAGAAAACGTGTCCACCACCGAGGTAGAGAAGGTGACAGACACCTTTCCCAAGATTTCCATGTCAGCGGCCTATGGTGTCCTTATGCCGGGTGGTGACGGTCGGGCGGGAATGATTGCCGTTATACCGGAGGGTAAACCGCAAGATTTTGATTTTAAGGGTCTGAACGCACATTTGCAGCGCGCCCTACCCTCTTATGCCGTTCCCAAGTTTGTTCGCATGCGCACCGATTTTGAATACACGCCGACTCATAAAATTAAGAAAGTCAATTTAAAAAAGGAAGGCTTCGACCCCAATTCTATTTCCGATCAGCTTTTTGTGCTGTTGCCGGGAGAACCTGAATACAAACCATTGACGAAAGAAATTTATAACGAAATTATGGAAGGAAAGCATAAGTTTTAAATAAGAGGCACTTTTTATGGCAGTAGATGTGGATACAAAGCTGATACGCACCGTCTGCCCCGCGCATTGCGGAATTGATGCATGCGGTATTTTGGCGCATGTCAGAGGAGACCGCGTGGTAAAAGTTGAGCCGGCGGACTTCCCGAACCCCAAATACCGGCGAATATGCTTAAGGGGTCTATCCAGCCTGGAGATCACTTATCATCCGGATCGCCTGAAATACCCTATGAAACGGGTCGGTAAGCGCGGTGAAGGGAAATTTGAGCGTATATCCTGGGATGAAGCACTGGATACCATTGCCGATAAATTTAAAGACATTGCCGCCCAATACGGCTGGCCGGCCATCGGTTGGACCCTGGGTGGCCCTGGTGCCGGCACCACAAAATTTGGAGCCTATTTACGACTGGCCAGCTTGACACAATCCACCCGGGTCAGTGCCTGGGGCTATGGCGACTCGGGTCTTCCCTGCGGCAGCCGTGTATTATTTGGTACCCATATTCCTTATGGAATGCTCTACGGCACCCTGTTTACAGAATCTCGAGCGCCGGATGTGCTGGTTGTATGGGGATCGAATCCGGGAGAGGCTCAGCCCCTGAATGTGATGCGTCCTATTATGGATGCGAAAGAGAAGGGAACATTGTTGGTGGTCATTGATCCTCGATTTACCGTAACGGCATCCAAGTCCGATGTGTACCTCGGGGTAAAACCCGGCACCGATACCGCCCTGGCTTTGGCAATGATGAATGTTATTTTTCAAAAAAACCTCCAGAACGATGCTTATATTTTGAGACACACGAATGGGCCCTACCTGGTAAGGATCGATACCCGAAAATTCCTGCGCGGAAAAGATATTGGCGCGCAGGAGGAAAACGAATACGTCGTCTGGGACAGCGTTTCAAATTCGTTTAGAACCCGCAATGCCGCTGAAACCGTCCCCAGCCTGAACGGGGCTTATGCCGTCGAAGGTCTGGAATGCAAAACCGCCCTACAGTTGCTGAAAGAGCTGGCAGAAGAATATCCTCCTGAACGTGCTTCTGAAATAACCGGCGTATCCGCAGATATTATCAGCAAACTGGCCGAAAGAGTTGGTAAAGCAAAGAAAGTTACGTTTGTGACGAATATGGGATTTACCAGGACGTATCATGGGGATATTTCTTTCCGGGCCATGGGAACCCTGGCTGCTGTGACCGGCAATGTCACGGCAACCTTTAAAGGCGGGCATCTTCCTGCCGTTCTGAACTGGAAGCCGTTTCTGCATGCAAATCCCGATAAGCCCTCGTACGCACGCCTCGGTATTTTACAGCTTTATGATGCGGTGATTTCCGGCAAACCTTTTCCGGTAAAAGCAGTCTGGTTTTCCTTCATCAACTTCTTGAACCAGTGCGCCAACAGCAAAAAGATAAAAAATGAAATGTTTCCCAATTTGGATTTCATCGTCGTGGCAGATCTTTTTATGACCCCCACTGCCCGCTTTGCCGATATTTTATTACCGGTTACCAGTTACCTTGAATTCTCGGATTTCGTACCCTTTCCCTACCCCTATGTGCAGCTCCAGCAAAAAGCGATTGAACCCCTTTATGAGGCCCGTTCGGATGTTGATATTGCCGCCGGGTTGGCGGAGAGGCTGGGCTATGGAGAATACTTTCAGGGCGGTGAAGACGCATTTGTGGATCTGATTCTTGATTCCAAAGATTCATCTTTAGAAGGCATTACCAGAGAAAAACTCAAGCAGGGCGCGATGCCGCTAAACAGCATTCCGGAAATGGCGGAGGAATTTGATATTCCATTTTCAACACCGTCCGGCAAAATCGAACTGTACAGTGAAAATCTTTACGAAGATGGTCAGGCGCTGCCGGTTTATCTTGAACCGCTGGAAGTACCGGTTTCAACCGCAAAGAAAAAATATCCCTTGGCTTTTATTCAGGGGCACAGCCGCTTTCGAACTCATTCCATGTTTGCCAATGTGGCTTCCTTACTCGAAATGAATCCGGAGCCGGTGGTGGAGATTAATCCAAAAGATGCGGCCCAACGCAATATTTCCGCTAATGATAGGGTCACTGTATTCAACGACCGGGCGCGCACAACCCTTAAGGCCAGCGTAACGGAAGGTGTTGGACCGGGCGTGATCAACATCACCCAGGGATGGTGGATAGATCAATTTGAGGAGGGCAGTGTCAACCATCTGACCCATGATGTCATTAATCCCGTTCAGGAAAAAATTTATGAACCGAATATGCACATGAATGATGTGGCTGTTGAAGTAATAAAATATAAGGAGGGACAAAGTTGAAAAAGCGACTGGGTCTAATCATCGACCAGGAACGGTGCATCGGGTGTGAAGCCTGCACCGTAGCTTGTAAAATAGAAAATCGGGGAGCAAAGGGGTGGATACGGGTTAAAACCCTGAATGTCGCCCAAAAGGATACACCTGAAGGACGATTCCCGGATTTGAAAATGCATTTTTTCCCCCAATTGTGTCAACACTGTGAACGGCCGCCTTGTGTAGAGGCTTGTCCAATAGAAGCCCTCATAAAACATGAGGACGGACCGGTTAGCCTGGACAAGGAAAAATGTGACGGATGTCAAACGTGCTTGGATGCTTGCCCGTATGATGCCCTAATTTTTAATAATGAAATGGATAAAGCTGAAAAATGTAATCTTTGCAGCCATCGAATAAACCAGGGGCTTGAACCATTCTGCGTAATTTGCTGTGAAGGTCAAGCAATTTATTTTGGGGACCTGAACGATTCCAACAGCCGGGTTGCTAAAATAATTGCTGATAGAGAAACGTTTCAACTTCATCCTGATGAGGGAACCGGTCCCGGAATCTATTATTGTCCACCTAGCTCGCCCAGAGGACTATAGCACCGATTGAGCGATGTCGCTCAATCGGCAGGTATTTTTTATTGGTTATTTATTTTTTAATTTTGGACTCAATCAGTAAAAATATTGACATCTGTTAAGGAAAAGGGCAGATTCAGCACCTTATTGAGGCGCGGTAGTTGCTAAAACTTTCTATTAAGACCTTTCTGTGGTGGACGAGTATTTCAAATGAAGAATGCGAATGATATGAATCTTGATAGACTATTCAATCCAAATAGCATTGTGATGATCGGGGCTTCGGCCAACCCTCGAAAATGGGGGTTTATTATTTTGCTCAATATCCTAAAAGGAAATTATATTGGTAAAGTTTATCCGGTAAATCCAAAAGAAAAATCTATTCTTGGATACAAGTGTTATCCCAAGGTCGCAGATATTCCCGAAACTGTGGATCTGGCTATCATTACAACTCCGGCGAATGTGGTGCCGCCACTTATAGACGAATGCGGCGAAAAAGGAATACCTTTTGGTATCGTGGTAACATCCGATTTCAGTGAAACCGGTCCTGAGGGTGCCGCACTTGAGCGCGATGTCGTAGCAAGGGCTGAAAAATACGGTATCCGCCTGGTGGGTCCCAACAGTATGGGCATATTCAGCTCTATGACAAAACTCCATGCCCAAATGCCGCCGTTGATGCCTTTAAATGGTGACATATCCATGTTTTCCCAGAGCGGAAATCTCGGTGTCCAGATGTTGGGATGGGGTGCAGAAGAAGGAGTCGGATTTGAAAAATTTGTTAGCAGCGGAAATGAGGGGGATTTAAACTGTGTAGATTACCTGCGATATTTCGGCCAAGATAAAGATACAAAAGTTATACTTGGTTACCTGGAGGGAATCGATCCCGGCATGGAGTTGTTTCCCGTAGCTCGGAAGATTTCCCGCAAAAAACCGATTATCGTATTTAAAGGTGGGCGAACCGATGCCGGAGGCAGAGCTGCCGCCACCCATACCGGTGCCATGGCCGGAAAATCCAGAATCTTTAAATCAGCACTTCGCCAGGCCGGTATGCTGGAGGTAAAAACAAGCCAAGCGCTATTGGACTGCGCCAGGGCCTTTGCCAATTGCCCGTTACCCAAAGGAAACCGCATCGGGATCATTACTCGCGGCGGTGGATGGGGGGTTATCACTGTGGATGCCTGTGAAGAAAATGGTTTAAAAATCCCGCCTTTACCGGAAAAGATAATCAAAAAACTGGATAAACATCTTCCAAAATATTGGAGCCGCGGAAATCCGGTGGATCTGGTGGCAACGATTGCCCATGATCCATATTTGGATTGTTTAGAAGTTCTTGCTGAGTGGGACGGCATTGACGCCGTTATTGCCCTGGGTGCAGGCAGACGGGCGCCAAAGTATCCCTACTCCAAAGAAGTAAACAGTCCAAAGCCGGTGGTGGATGCAATTAAGATGGCATCAGAATACTTCAAACGACGTGAAATAAAGCCGGATTGGATGTTGGAAGGTATCGGAAAACTGGTAAAACGCACGGGAAAACCGATTATTGTCGTGTCCATCGGACCTGAAGCGTTACACAGATCCAATCTTTACGAGTTTCAGGTGGTATCGTATCCAACACCGGAAAGGGCCGTGCGCGTTCTGTGGCAGATGTATAAATACAGGAGATTTCTTGACTCACAGCAGTAAATTGGTAACATAAAAAGACCATTGTTTATATAGTAAACTCAAAACGAATGTTGCGAGTTACGCGTTTCGCGTTGCGAGGATAAGACCAGGTATTTATCCATTTTTCAGAGACCAAAACGCAACCCGAAACCCGGAACATGCAACACGGAACTCGAAACACCAAACACCAGGACTGAAAAATGAAGATTATCGAAGATGCCTTAAAAAGAGGAGCCAAGTCACTATCTGAGTATGAATCAAAGTTGCTGTTAGCTGAGTATGGTATTCCCATCACTCGAGAGGGTATTGTCGGCACAGCCGAAGAAGCCATAAAAAAAGCAGCGCAGATTGGCTTTCCGGTGGTTCTCAAAGGGTCAGGAGAAACGATTAGTCATAAAACTGAGATGAATCTGATCTCCTTGAATCTTAAAGATGAAGAAGACGTCCGTCAGGCCTTCAAGGAATTAACAACAAATCCAAAAACTCAGGTCAAAGAAATCCTGGTTCAACAAATGATCAAAGGCGATCGCGAGCTCATGGTAGGACTTACCCGAGACTCACAGTTCGGTCCCTGTGTCATGTATGGACTGGGTGGCATTTTTACCGAAATTTTGGAAGATGTTGCGTTTCGGGTCGCGCCGCTTACCCGCTGGGATGCTATGGACATGATGGAGGATATCAAGGGGAAAAAGATTCTGGATGCCTTCAGGGGAAAACCGGCAGTGGATCGCGAGATGCTGGCCGATATTTTACTGGCTGTAGGTCAAATTGGGCTGGACCATGAAAAGGTGCATGAAATTGATATTAATCCGTTAAAATTGTTAGACGGAAAGCCTGTCGCCGTGGATGCACTTGTGGTCTTTGGATAAATGATTATGATAAGTTAATTGTTAAAAGTCAGTAAAGAATAAATTATGAGAGCCGAAGCAGCTAGAAAATACAGTTTTGAAACCGGCGTATACAGACCGCCGAGCGAAGGCGGCAGTTATTCCTTGTTGATACGCGTTACCCGCAATTGTCCCTGGAACCGATGCACGTTTTGCGGCATGTACAAACAGGAAAAATTTTCGTTGCGATCTCCTGATGAAGTAAAGGGTGATATCGATTCCATGGCGGCCATCTGCAATGGCTTAAAAAAGATTTCCTGGGAACTCGGATACGGAGGGGAGATAAACAGAGATGTTGCCATTGCGATGATCAACAGAGATCCCGTGCTTAACTCCAGTCCGGGATTTGTCATGATTTTTAACTGGCTCATCTCCGGTGGAAAAACCGCCTTTTTGCAGGATGCCAACAGTTTGATCATGAAAACCGATCAGCTTGTGGATATCCTGAAGCATTTGCGAAAAACATTTCCATCATTGAATCGGGTAACCTCATATGCCAGGTCTAAGACCCTTGCCCAGAAGAAATTAGAAGAGCTGAAAGCAATTTATAAAGCGGGTTTGGACAGACTGCACCTCGGACTGGAAACCGGAGATGATATGCTGCTCAAAAAAATTAAGAAAGGTGTCACCGCTGCAGGTCACATCAAGGCCGGCAAAAAAGTCATGCAAGCCGGATTTCAGTTATCCGAATACTGGATGCCGGGGCTTGGGGGCAAAGCCATGTGGGAGGCCCATGCCAGAAACACCGCACGGGTTTTAAACGAAATCGATCCGCATTATATCCGTTCCCGACCATTTTTCCCCGTTCCCGGGACGCCGCTTTTTGAGGATCACGAATCCGGTGAGTCCAAGCCGCTGTCACCCCGTGAGCAACTCATCGAACTGAAGCTGATGATGGAAGAATTGGATGTAAGTTCCAAAGTCTGCTTTGACCACGCCGGCAACTGGTGGAGAGGCAGAAACGGCGGGCTTTTGTTCAGTCAAAGTTATGAAGGTTATAAATTCCCGGAGCAAAAACCTCTTGTTTTGAAAATGATTGAGGAAGGCATAGAAGTTCAAAAAGACACCGATAAAGCTCCAATCCTGAACTTGTAAAAGTCCAAAACTGACAAAAGAAATGTTATCAGTTTTTCTGTCATTAAAAACGAAGGCTCAAGGGTAAGTACCGGTACATCTCTGAGCGATACAATAGTGGATGGATTAACCCGGTTCATTCTGGTTGTTAATTTCATTCTCCCAGTACTTCATAATATTTGATCCCAAGACGCCAGCAGCAGTATTAATTTCTGATTTGATATTGTCCTCCATGTTGAGAGGTGTAAATTTCACAGCACCGGTTGCTGGCGAAGCGACGCTTTGCCCTGTAGCCATGTCTATTGCCCTGACAGAATAGGTTGCAGTTGTAAGCTCCTGCACCCGCCCATAATATTTTAAAGGCATTGATCCAGTTCGATGTATTTTTGCCAAGAGCAATATATTCGCCTTATATTTTGGAACAATTTGCTTGATATTATACCAAGTCAGTGGCAAGTCGCCAAATTGTGCTTTTTCCATGAGTTCGGGTATTTCGGCCATAGAAACTACTCTCAACCCGCTATCGATAATGCATGATTCAAGTTGGGCTTGAAAAAGCGGGATCAAGCTTTCATCACCTGAAACCGCCACAAGTACGGTAGGAACTTTTGGTAATACCGGAACTTCCGGCTTTTTCCTTTGATCGATATGCGCTTTCATTTGCTCAAGCTGCCCACGTTCATACTCAATTTGGGCCGCTTCAGCAGATAGGCGTTTTTTCTCGACTTCCGTTTCAGGCTCTATTATTTTGGACTGGCTAAATTGGACGGGACGTTTCAAAACGAATACAAAATCACCTTTGTCCAGTTTCGGATTGTTAATCTTTCCAAATTGGGGATGCTGGGCTTTGCGGGAATAGTTGATTACGTTTTCTTGAAGATATGTGCCAAGTTCCTCTCCGGTGACATAACCGTCCCGATTGAAGTCGGCATATCCATCCCTGATACCCTGGATAAAACAGATTTTGAAAACCGATCGATCCGGCACTTGCTCATTCTCCCGGCCGGCGGTGATAAACTCCCTTACCGGTGCGGCTATCTTTTCCTCGATATACTCTGATGGTACGGCTCGCACCATCGTAAAGATGGCACCCGAAAAACAGGAGTCAAAAACCATCAACACATGCTTGGCCCGGATCCGTTTGGCTACCGTTTCAATTTGACGCATGTCAATGGCGCGCCGCATAAACCCAGTTTCATCTTGAGTCGGGCGCGGAGCATCCACCGGTACGATGTAGCCTAATTTGGTACCGTCTGCTTCTTCGAGGGTATGACCATGGCCTGAAAACCAAAAAAGCACCCCTTTGTCTTTTACCCTCCCAGGTCCCGTTATCAACAAATTCAACGCAACATCCAAGCGCTCCCAGTCGGGGTCTTCAAGTAAGTCAACCTGCCAATCCATCTGTTTCAGAGTGGTGGCAACCTCTCTGGCATCAGCTACTGGATTGGGTAGTCTGGGCCAACCCGCTCTGTAATCCGAGCAGCCTACTATAAGTGCATGGTAGCCGGAGTAGAGTGGTATATGCTGGGGGGAGCCTGACGAGGTTTTGGCCTTAACGAGGATGCCTCTGGAAGTGGCATAGACAGGAAGTGAAACGAACCAATAATTGAGGACAATTAAAAATAAACAAACACCCGAAACCATAGTTTGCTTGAACATCATTTGTCCTCCTCTTTTATATTATTTTAGAAGAATATTGCGTAACCAAATAGCCTTAATAGGGCAAAATTTTTCTTGATAACGATTTAATAGTCTAATAAACTAATAAGGTCAACCGGATCATAAAAACAGGCCTTTTTAATAGTTACCATTCTTCAATTTATATGATTAAATTAGGTATATCATTTACAAGCGCAGCCAGTGGATGTCTATCCTTGAAAACAAGTTCCTGTCTTTTTAACAACAAAATGAAAGGGGCGACATTATGAAAAGGCATAAATTTTGGGGAGTAATTGGATGCATCGCAATGTTTTCTGCGGTGGGCCTACTTCTTTATGGATGTAAGACGTTGCAGCCTGAACCCGAAGCGAAAGTAACCGAAGCCGGGGGACCTTCTATTCAAGAGGCCCAGAGCGTAGCCTATGACGGTCCCCAGGCAAGAATTGCAGTATCGCAATTCACTGACAAGACCAGAAAAGGCTGGTATAGCCGTGATATTGGTGATGGCATGGCCGATATGTTGGCCACGGCGCTTTTCCACACAAACCGCTATATTGTTTTGGAAAGGCAGCAATTGGGCGATGTTCTCCAAGAGCAGGATTTGGCGGCATCTGGAAGAGTCAAACAGGATACGGCTGCTCCCATCGGCCAGATCGAGGGTGCGGAGCTTTTGATCACTGGTGCTGTAACCGAGTTTGAAGGCGCAGCCTCCGGGGCAGCCGGTGGCGGTGGCGGATGGGGAAGCGGCGTATTTGGAGCTGTTTTCGGAGCTTATAAAAAAGCGCACATGGCAATTGATGTGCGTGTTATCGATACGCGGACCTCTCGCATTGTTGCTGCCACCTCTGTAGAAGGGTCTGCAGCGGACATCAGTGGATTAGGTGCTCTGGGAGGAGCTGTAGGCGGCGGAGCCTTAGGGGGTGCACTGAGTGGCTGGTCGAAGACACCCACCGAAAAGGCGCTGCGAATTTGTATAAAAAAATCAGTTGACTTTATCGTCAGTAAAACCCCTGCTACATACTATCATTACGGCTCTGGTGGAAAGGCGGTCCAGCCTGCCTCATCAACTCCGGCATCGACTACTCCATCGGCACAGGGGCCCACTGTAGAGGTTATAGGCTCTTCGGTCAACATTCGTTCCGGGCCGGGAAGCAGTCACAGTATCATCGGCAGTGTGAAGCGCGGAGATCAATTGGTTCTCCTGGGCGAAAGCGGCAATTGGTTCCAGGTGCGCATGCCAAACGGTAAAGTAGGATATATTTTCAACAAGCTATGCAAATAAGCACTTGGCGAGGGGGTCAGAATACGGATTGTGCCGTGGTAACTTATTGATAATTTTCTAAAAAGATAAAAATCGATGACTTTGCCGGCTGCTTCCGGCTCCATCAGAACCCTATAAACATGAACCGACCATGCAATATTTTTTGCGCTGTGTTCACCTAAATATTCATAGCCAAGTTCTAGTTTATTTTTGATGCTATTCTGGTCCGAAATACTAGCGTTCAAGCCACTCTTGTAAAATAGAGGAAAGATCCATAAAATCTATCTGCATCTCTTTATCCGGATCCTTTTTGGCATCCGAAGTGTAAGAAAGCCCGAATCGTAAATCGATATTAATACCCTTGGTTTGGCAATAACTTTCCAATGACGGTTTGGTCATACTTCCAATCAGAAAGGCACCGATTTTTGCACCCCATTTGAAGTGCGGACCGTCTCCACCGCTGTCGCCCATCAAAATGATTTTCTCTGGAGAAATATTGAACATACGGGTAACTGTTTCAGTATTCTTGCGCTTATCTTGAATCTCAAGAAGGTCATATAGATAATTCGGGTCAGTTTCCCGCTCTGAGAACCGCATCATCGGATGCGCAGATAAGACCGGCACCGTAGGAAGAAGACTTTTAAAGAAAATCCGTTGAAAATAGCCTATCATGCCGGTTGTGTTAATCATAAAAAGAATGTCATGATTTAAACACCACTCAATCAGATCCGGTACACCTTTGTAAGTCATGAAGGATTTGTCCAGGTAGGTATCCATCTGTTCTTCCGTTATCGGACCCGGAAGCAAATTTTGGATATGCCGGTTAGACTCTCCCAGCGAAATTATGTTATCCGTATACTGCTTAAATATGCTTTCTAAATCGGATTCCAATTCGGGGTAATTAAATGCAATAAAATCAAACGGACCGCAAGGCGCCAAACACTGATTCCAGTCCGATGAAACGATGGCTTTGTATTTATGGATCTTTTCTATCATCCTGATTTCTTTTCCCATTAGACTTAGCGGTGCACCGCATTCAATAAAAAAATCTAAATATGTCTATGGCTTTATTGAGTCGCTTCTTGCAATTCAGCAAAGAGATAATGTCTGCGAACGTCTCTGTGTGTCAGTGGCTAATAACCAAGAGAAAGGGTAAGTGAAAACCAGCCCTCCGCTATTGGCGTATCATCTTAACACCCATATCGTAAGCGGAAAGGTTTGCCTTCACTTTATCGGAGGGCATGCTCCTTGAGATTACCATTTCAAAATCTTCACGCTCCATAGGAAGCTCACCGATACCGGCCAAAGCACCGATCATCATGATATTTCCGAAAATGGGATTTCCCATTTGCATGGCGGCATCGGTAGCATTCACAAACCACGCTTTTTCAGTGAGTTCTTTTACCCACTGTTTTAATTCGTCGGATGTGGGATAAGAAACTTCGCCGGAAATGACACCTACCGGATGAATCGGACGCGTGTTGCATAATGCCTTGGCTACCGGGCTGCCATAATTCATCAATACCCTTATCGCCTCTATCGGTTCCAACGCCACTACCATATGGGCCTTTCCTTTGGGTATTTGAGGCGACCAGCTCGAGGCGGCGGAAATTCTCAAATGACTCATCACCGATCCCCCGCGCTGGGACGCGCCGAAGGTCTCCCCGATGGTAACCTGCAGTCCTTTTTCGGTGAGCATGTTCCCCAATACCCTCGAGGCCAGCACGTTACCCTGTCCGCCAACGCCGGTGATAATCACATTATAAGGATCATATGACAGTTCCGATTTTTCCATTGATTATGCCACCTCCTTCTTATTGATTGCCCCTGCAGGACAGATGGATGCACAGACGCCGCAGCCGGCACAAATCACTTCGTCGATGGTGGACACCCCCTTTTCTTTATCCCAGATAAGACCCGGGCACTTAAAGACCCGGGTGCACATTCGGTTACACCCGCAGTTTTCTCCGAGACAGACAGTCTCATCTATTTCTACCTCGTACATTTTTTTGGCCTTCTTCTCCGGGCTTAAGGCACATATCTGCTTGAGGACCAAAACCTTTACACCTTCCTTGTCCTCAAGCAGCTCGAAAAGGGTCTGTTGGGTATGCTGGATATCGAATGGGTCGCACACGCTTACCTTCGCGCCGATGGCCTCACAAACGGAGACAATATCAATATGCGGTGCTTCATCGCCTTTAGCGTCGACCTGCAGGCCGGGGTGCGGCTGAAATCCGGTCATGGCTGTACCGCTATTATCTAAAATAATTAAGATGAAATCGGACTTATTGTGTACAGCGTTTATAAAAGCCGGCAGAACGGCATGGAAAAATGTTGAATCGCCGACGGTCGCCACCACCGGTTGGTCCATACCAAACATCTTCAATTTCCCAAATCCGCTGGCCAAACCGGCACCGGAACCCATGGAATGTAAGGTTTTAAGCGTTCCAAAGCCGCATGGCAGCATCGCCAGCGAATAGCACCCGATATCCCCACAAACAAACCCTT
>Ga0209536_100005038_pt1 | contig 20697 bp, 11 predicted proteins | sample DeeMarSeWOR28_12_FD_187461 | JGI IMG/M metagenome (GOLD analysis project Ga0209536, IMG submission 187461) | Marine sediment microbial communities from White Oak River estuary, North Carolina - WOR-2-8_12 (SPAdes) (version 2) | ecosystem: Environmental > Aquatic > Marine > Intertidal zone >... | reverse complement strand
CCGGCGGCCGCAAGCTGCCATCGAGAGCCACGACCTTCACGCGTGGTTTGAAATCGGTTTGAGGGAAAACCTCCGTATCTTGTCTGATCTCATCCTCGGGTAACTCGGCAAAACTCAAAGCAGATGTGGGACAAAGCTCTGTACAGGCTGGTGAAAGCCCTTCACGCAGACGGGAAATACAAAGGGTACACTTGGTCATGACGCCCGTTGCGGGATCGAACTTGGGCGCCTCGAAGGGACAGGCCCAAGCGCAGTACTGGCAACCAAGGCAGCGGTCGGGATCCAACAAGACGGCACCGGTTTCTTTGTCACGCGTGTAAGCGAGCGCCGGGCAATGGACCATGCAGGGCGCCTCGGCACAGTGATTGCACGCCAAGGAGAGATGAAACAGAGGCTCTTCTGGATGGCGTCGCGGATTGTAGGTCACGACCTTGCGCCAGCTCAGATCCAGGGCCAGCCCGTTTTCGATGGTGCAAGCGAGTTGACAAGCGTGGCAGCCGGTGCATTTCCCTGGTTCGAAAACGAAGCTATATGGCACGACGCACCACCTCGATCTCGACCAGGTTTTCGTGAAAAGCCGCACCGAAGCCCAGATCGGTTTCTCGGCCCAGGGAGCAAAGGTTGACCGCACCACCTTCTGCAAGCCACCAACCGTTGGTCACCACTGCGCAACCGGATTTCAACCCGTAATCGACCCTGACCGGCAAGGTGAGATTGCCCCGGTCGTTGAAGATCCGCACCGTATCCCCGGTGGTGATGCCACGGAGAGAAGCGTCCTCGGGATTCATTTGGACTATAGGTTTTTCACTCAGCTGGCGGATCATTGTCAGGTTGTTGAACTGGGAATGGATCCGGTTCTTGGTGTTGGGAGTCATAAGGTACAGAAGTTGACGTTTTTCACCGACTGCAGTCCGCCGAATGGATTCCTCAGCCTCCCGGTAAATAGGTAACGGATCGACACCCCAGCGTTCCACCGCCTCACGCGAATAGAGTTCGATCTTTCTAGAAGGCGTGGCGAAAATGGTGTCGCTGAACGCCACTTCCTGGTGGCCAGGTACAAGCAGTGGTCCCTGGCGGAGGGCGTCGAGGGTTAATTCCGGGAAGGCCTGGAGCTTTGCGGACAAGAAGGCCTCCACCTCAGCATCCGACGGCCCAGGAATGCCGGCGGCTACTTGCTTCGCATCCATCCCAAGACGTTCGGCCAACAGCCGGTAGATTTCCGTTTCCGGTTTGACCTCCCCCGGCGGCTCGATCACCTTTTGTTTGAATTGAATGTAAGGATGCCAATAAGCCGAGATAACATCGGACTGCTCGAACATAGTCTTGGCAGGCAAAACGATATCCGCCTCTCGAGCTGTGTCAGTCAGGAACTGCTCCACGACAACACGGAATTCGAGGCTTCGAAAAGCTTGCAATACACGATTCGTATCCGGATTCTGGGGGATGGGATTACCCCGTTCGACCCAGATCATGCGTAGAGGTGGCTCATTCGTAGCGAGCATGTCTCTACCCAAACGGGCTGTGGAGATGGAGACTCGCACCCCGCCATCGGGTATTTCCGGTGGATAAAAAGCGAGAGGATCCTTGACCGGATCGAAGATATGGCTTTGGAGATTGGCATAGACCCAACCCGCCCCCGGCTTGCCTATGTTGCCGGTCAAGGCCAACAACGCGATCAATGCACGCATGGTCTGACCGCTGTTGGTGTAGCGCTGCATACCGAATCCCGCACAGATGGTGGCGGGTGCCAACGTGCCGAGATCGGCTGCGAGACGCTCAATATAGGCCACAGGGACATCGGTCAGAGCTGAAACGCGTGCCGGGGTATACTCGCTGACCATGTCCGCGAACTCGGAAAATCCCAGGACATTTTGGCAAATGAACTCGTGGTCGATGTGGTTTTTTGAGATGAGCACGTGGGCTACGGCCAGGGCCAGGGCCCCATCACTACCGGGGCGCGGCTGGATCAAAAGCTCCGCACGCTCGGCGGTCTGGGTTCGGCGGGGATCGATGACCACGAGCTTTGCTCCACCTGCCAAGGCTTGCTCGATGAAAACCATTTGATGGATATTGGTCTCGGCGACGTTTTTACCCCAGAGGACGATCAGTTTGGCACGCGCCAGATCCCAAGGCACACTGTGTTTGTTCTCCCCCAAGGTCAGCCTGGTTGCTTCCAAGCCTGCCGGCCAACATAGGTCACCATAAGTCCGCGTGCATCCGCCAAAGAGCCGCCAAAAATGAGGACCGGCAGAGTTGAGCAATCCCTTGGTGCCGCTGGCCGCGTAGTACAAGACACTCTGGGGACCACTCTCGGCCCGGAGCCGGAGCAATTTCTCGGCGATGATCTCCAAGGCCTCGTCCCAACTGATGGGCGAGAATTCCCCCGTGTCTGGTCGGCGCCGCAACGGGCGGAGGATCCGATCGGGGGAGTGAGCCCGTTCGAAATAGCTCAATCCCTTCAGACAAGGGCCTGCGGAGGTAGCCAGATTGTCAGGATGGGGCTCGATCCGGCGGAGAAGTCCGTCCTCGACTTGCACGAGGAGACTGCAGGTACTGTAACAGTTACGTGGACAAGCCGTGGTGTACATCGGCATGGAGAGGATCCTTCAACAACAGCCCCTACGAGCGGGCAGCATCACAGCCAGCTTTCGGCGTCGAGCATCCGGTTCCCGGCCTGATCTTGGGCGGCGTAATCGAAACCTGGTTGGAGACAAAATGCTCCGACTTCTCCATTTTTGTTGACAGCCAAGTACCCCACTTGCATGGCCGAAAGAGCCGAATGATTGGGGGACGAATTTGTGGAACGTTTCTGGTTCCCCTTCACGATCCGGGCGATGGCTTGCCGGCAGGCATCCCGTGGCGTGAGCCCTTGGCGCATCAGCTCCACAACCAGGAAACTCCCGACCGTCCTCATGACGAGTTCCCCGTGTCCGGTGGCACACGCGGCACCAACCTCGTCATCCACGAAGAGTGCCGCGCCGATAATGGGGGAATCACCCACCCGGCCGTGCATCTTGAACGGCATGCCGCTGGTGGAACAGCCGCCGGAAAAATGGCCGGCGGCGTCCAAAGCGATCATGCCAATCGTGTCGTGACTCTCGAAATTAGCCACCGGCTCATAGTGACTCTTCTGGAGCCACTCCTGCCAAGCTGCCGCCGACTCCTCAGTCAAAAGATTTTCCCGCGCGAATCCATTGGCCAACGCGAATTGCAAGGCACCTTCGCCCGCTAACATGACATGAGGTGTATTTTCCAAAACCAACCGCGCCACGGACACGGCATGTTTGATGTGTTGCAAAAAGGCGACCGAGCCACATTCACCTTTTTCTTTCATGATGCAGGCGTCGAGAGTTACCCGACCCTCCCGATCGGGTCGGCCCCCCAAACCGACTGAGCTGACGGAAGGATCGGCCTCGGTCACCCGGATCCCACTCTCGACCGCGTCCAAGGCTTTACCGCCTTCGGTCAGAACCCGCCAAGCAGCTTCGTTGGCCTCTAGGCCGTGTTGCCAGGTGGACACCACCAACGGTTTCCGGGCGGATTCTGCGCTGAATCCTTCAGAACGGGCCGCGTTGGTGGTGCGCGCCATGCCCAAGGCGGTGACGCCTGCGAGTGATGCTTTGAGGAAATCTCTCCGGTTCTGCATGGATTCTCCCCCACTTGTCCCTAATTGGAGCGAGCCAAGCGATGATATGACACAGGCGGAGGTAATGCTACGAGGACATTCACTGGGAAAGTAAATGCAGTTTGAGCTAAAAGATTAGAACATGAGCCCAAATATGAAGTTCAACGTGTCGAGCCTGGGATCGCCTGCCTTGGGATCGCTTGCGCTGCCTGTATCCCCGATTTTTGTGACCCCGAAGTAATATCGCATCTCCACCGTGATGATCCCGGCTTGCAGACCGGCACCGAGAGCCATGCTAAAGGTTGCATCATTCAGTCCGCTGATTTTTTCTTTGACGATTTCACCGTTGCGCTGATCTTCAATCTTGGCGCCCAGGAGAAAAGATGCCACCGGACCTCCCTGCAGGAAGGCGCGCATTTCGGGACCTTCGAAGAAGATCCAATCGATCAACACGGGAACATCCAAATACTTGTACTGCATTTCGAACTGAGTGAGCGTTTGGCCAGGGCTGGAGCCTTCTTGAACCCTGACCCATGCCCTTTTGTCGACGTAGTTGATCTCAGCCTGGATGGCGAAGCGAGGGTTCCCAAGCAACATGAACGCGCCTGCGCCCAAGGAGAAGCCGAAGCCGGCGTCGCCGTCTTGGATTTCATCGGAGTTCAGAATGGTCACGACCATCCCACCCTTGACCACCGGACGCACCCCGGGTCCGGGCAGCTGGGCTGTCACCGTTGTTGCCCAAACGAGTGAAACGGCACAGACGAGCAACACGAGAAGCTTCTTCATGAACGCGATCCTCCCTCTGACGGTTGGGGTAGAATCTGGTTAAAGTACATCTTCGCGCGGGCTTTTCCTAGTTCAAATCCATTTGGTTATTGGCGCCTCCCGCGATAAATCACTATGAAACCAACAAGCTGCAGCTTCCGGTCACCGCTGCAGCAGGCTCGACTTGACGAATTTGGCGACCCGGAGTATTTGAAAGAATCTGCTCGGGACGGGCGGATGGGCTCGACCCTTGACGGGGCAAGCGCTATTTTCAGAGGAGGACGAGAGTGAAACGCGTCACCGGTATCGGCGGCATCTTCTTCAAGAGCCACAATCCACAACAGCTGAAAGAGTGGTACCGGGAACATTTGAGTATTGAACCCGATCCGGACGGTTATGTGTCCTTCCCCTGGCGAGAGAAGGAAGATCCCGAGCGAATCGGCTATACCGTATGGGAACCTTTCAAGGAGGACACACAATACTTCGAGCCCAGCCGGAAACCGTACATGATCAATTTCCGGGTGGCCGATTTGCACGAACTGCTCGATCAGCTTTGGCAGGAAGGTGTGCAGGTCGACGATCGCATTGAGGAGGAAGAATACGGGCGCTTTGGCTGGATCATGGATCCCGAAGGCAATCCCATCGAGTTGTGGGAGCCATCACCATCGCCATAGTCCCCAACTCACTTCTAGGTCAAGTAAGTTGTAAGTCATATAATGGGGCACACTATCACCATGCGGACTTTGCCATTGAGCTATCAATCGTAAACGCCAGGAAGGCAACCAACGAGGAAGGAACACAATGAGAGCATGCATCACAACAACATTGGCATTGAGTATGGTTGGATTGTTCTTGTTCACCAGTGGTTGCTCCGAAGACCCCACCTCACCGACCAGTTCCCTGTCTCCCCCCGAGGCAGTCGTTACGGTAGGGTCTTCCGGAGGTATCTTGAGAACCCCGACTTTCGAACTGGCCATTCCCCAAGGGGCTTTTTCAGACTCGACCGAACTGAGGGTTTACCTCGAGGAACCAGACCTCTCATTCGGTCCTGCCAAGACCAACCATGTCTATCGCGTCGAGGGACTTCCTGCAGGTTACAGTGACCGGCTGACTCTTCGACTCAAATTCCCCGCCGCCCGCCCCGACGAAGTCCTGATGGCCGTTGGGGAAGAGAGTTTTGCCCAGAGCAAGGCTGCAGTGAAATTAGGCTGGCGCATCCACGATGCAATGAGCGATACAGATTGGTGTGTATACACATTGACATCACCTGAAGGCGATGCCATCCAACCCGGAACTCCTGGGATTTCTGTGCCTTACCGTTTCAGCACCGTTTACGGGCATAGCACTTACGTGACATCCGCGGGTCATTTCAAGATACGCTACATCGAGGCCATGATGACCGCGGCGCAGGCAATTGAGTTGGGCCGACACCTCGAAGAAGCTTATAGTGACTTCAATAACCTTGACTTCAGCTACGACGCTCGAACTGACTGGCCCGTAGACGTAGTTGTGAAGTTCTTTGGCGATGCCGATCGTGATCGCTACGGTTTTGCCCACTACTCCCACTGGGGTGATAATTACGGCTGGCTCGAGTTCAACATTCAGCAGATTGGCGATAGCGAGTCCATGCGCTTGGCTGCCGGTCACGAGTTCTTCCATTTGATCCAATCCCTCTACGATCCCCGCCCACCCGCAGAAAAAGTTTCGGGTGCAAGCGATCACTACTGGCTCGACGAAGCCACAGCGGTATGGGCAGAAGGACTGTTCACGGACGAAGTGAATTACGTTCCGGCCATCCGCAACGGTTTCGAGTTGCAACCCTTTGTAGGAATGCAGGCCGGTGCGGGCGGCGACACTCGCACCGCCCAACACCACGGTTACGGCATGGCAGCCTTGACGAAGTTCGTCGTCGATCAACTCGACGCATCGGTCCTTTCTGAAATTTACGAACAGATTGCCCTAGGTATGCATTCAGTGGACGCTGTGGCAACAGGTGCGGGCTCGGCAGTCTCCACCTGGTACGAATACTTCCTGGAGAACTACATCACCACACCGATCTACGGTCTGCAAAGGGCCACTCTCCTCGAGCATCGTTCCGGCCAGATGGTCATTGCTTCCGCTTCCGACAGCTCGGCTTCCTTCAACCACGAATATCCCGACCTCTCCGGGAAAATCTTCACTATCAGCCTCGATTATCCCGAAATCTCTGCGGAGGCCGAGTTGCAGGTTCAAGCGTTGGGTGGTCATTTTGTCGTCACGGCTTTCAGTTTCCAGGAAGAAGGAGAATATCAGTTCCTCGGTAAAGGATCCTATCTCCTGGCAATTCCCGGTTTACGAGCATTGACCGGAACTGGACACAGCATTCTCTTGCTCGTTACGAATACCAGAGCAGAACCACCTACCTATTCAGAATCAACCGATATGAACTTGACGCTGAAAATTCTGAATCAGCAGAACCTCCCGGTTTTCGACACGGCCCAACTCAGTGTCCGCTTCCACGCCTTCTGGGAAAACGATAACGGTTCCACCTGGGATACGACCGATGAAAACCTACTAATAGTCGCGCCGAACGGCACATTCAACGGCACGACCTTTTTCACCGCCTGGGATTACACGAGTGATTCCGACGTTCGTTATACTGGTTCTTTTCTGGTGGAATTGGATCCCTACGACCTAAGCTTGACTCGCTGGGAAGTCTCCAGCTACAAGGAATTTCCCGGCGACGAAACCTATCACTTCACCAGCAGCCGGGGTGGAGGTATCCCCCTGGGTCATCAAGAGAGCAACCGTTTTGATTTCGGTGTGAGCGGCCCGGGAACTTGCGGACCTGGTCCGGTGGAAAGCGTGTTTGCCATCCAGGTCAACAACGGGATTGTGGTCAAACGGCTCACCAGATTCGAGTGCGATGAAAACAGTCACGTGGACATCACACTGCGAATTGCAGAGAAATGATCCTCCTTGCCTACTGAACGAATAACGAGGCGAAACTCTGGTAGTTACGTCACTCCAATCCGTTGACTGGAGGCTTGGTTCATGGCCCTGAAGCGCCACGGCGGTAACCCTATCATAACCCGCGCAGAAATCCCGGATATACCGCCCTGGATTATTGACGCGACTGCTGTCTTCAACCCAGGCGCCGTGGTGCATGAGGATCGGATCAAACTCATTTTGCACGTACAGACTCGCAGTTGGGAAACTTTCCTCGTTATGGCGCAAAGCCGTGACGGTGTGGATTTCACCGTCTCTGAGCGAATCATCGAGCTGAATGACCTCGCAAATGCCGGTAAAATCGTCCACCACATCTCCGCTCCTCGAGTGACTCAGGTCGAAGATAACTATTACATCATCGTGACTATGGACATGGAGACCGGTTGCCGCCCGGGCTTGATCCGCACGCTCGATTTCAAAACATTCGATTTCCTTGGCCTGATTGCCGACAAAGACGTACGAAACGGAGTTCTCTTTCCAGAGCGCATCGGCGACATGTATTTACGTTTAGAAAGACCGAACGACGTTCTGTTACCCAACGGTTTGACCAGTGGTCGAGAAATCGTTCTGGCCGAATCAGTCGACCTGCTCAACTGGCGTCCTCAACAGGTTGTCATGTTCGGACGCCCACACTATTGGGACGAACACATCGGCTCGGGACCGCCACCATTGAAAACGGCCGAGGGCTGGCTGCACATTTACCATGGCATGGCAGTTCAGGATAGTGGAGCCAGTATATGCCAGGTCGGCGCCGTTTTGCTCGACCTCGAAGATCCTTCCCGGGTACTGGCGCGAACCAGGAACAATATCTTGGAACCGCGGGAAACTTATGAAATGACCGGCAGAGCGCCCAATATCGTTATCCCGAGCGGGCTGGTCGTGGAGCAGTACGATGCGGAGGGATTTGCGGTCATGGACAGTAAAGTCTACCTCTATTATGGTGCCGCTGACACCTGTATCGGACTGGCCACAGCTAAAGTCGCCGACATCATCGAAGCCTGTCACGATTGATCAGGAACGGTTCTCCCCAGCGTAGCGTTTCGAACACATGACTGTAATCATCCGTCCAAACCCTGCCCGGTTTGCTCGACATGCGGGAGCCAGATTCCACCTCCAACTCTGCCGACGCAACGAATGGTTGACTGAACTCGTGTAACTTTTCTGCAAACGCCGTGTTGCGATAGAGAATCACCCATTCCGAGCGATCACTGATATCACAGTCCAGACCTGGTTTTTCCTTGAAATCGCGACGTTTATTTGTCATCACGAGAGTTTCGAACTCCTGGGTTTCGGCCAGGCGACAGACAACAGGACTCAAGTCGAGGTACTTATTCGAGATATGGATTGCCATGACACCGTCTGGTTTCAAATGCCTGACATAGAGTTCGAAAGCTTCACGTGTCAACAGGTGCACTGGTATAGCGCCGCTGTCGAAAGCATCGAGCACGAGAATGTCGAAACTGTGGCCACTCGGGTCGTTCGCCAGCTCTTTCGCCAACTGCATGCGCGCATCACCGATAACGATCTCTATCTTCGCTTGACTGTCGCTCAAGTAAGAAAAACGTAACGCTGGATCGTCGGGATCGAATCCCATTTGCGCCAATTTCACCACCGCAGGATTGATCTCGTAAAACCGGTAAACATCGCCCGGACGTCCGTAGGCGGCCAGTGTCCCCACTCCTAGTCCGATCACACCGACATGCATGGGAGAGCTTTGTCCCAGGGAAACACCGTAAGCTGTGATGGCCAAGCCGACGCCGGTAAATGGGCTGTAATAAGTGACCGGTAAACGTTGATAAGTGCCTTGTAAATACTGAGCGCCGTGTTTGGTGACACCATGCCTCATAACCAAACGCCGGTAACTGGGTAAATCGGCATCGTGCAATGTCACGCTCACCGTACCGAAGAAATTACGCCTGCTGAAGACGGCTTCTCCCGCCAGGCTGGCCGCTTGGTACCACAACATCCCGACCAAACCGAACCAGCCGACGATCATACCGGCCCAAGCCAGCGCCGGGCGGCCCTGGCGTAAATGTGAATCGGGATCACGATAGAGATTCACGAGATAAAGTGCTCCCACGAAAGCCATCCCGATGTACAACTCGTGCGACATGCCCAGGAAATGCGGTGCTAGTAATCCTACCCAGACGCCACCAATGGCACCGCCGGTTGCAATAGCGAGATAGAAAAGAGTGAGTTTGGCCGGAGCGGGTCGGAGTCGGTAAAGCTCTCCGTGGCATACGACGGTGATCACCAGCAAGCAAGCTGCGAAGATGAGGATCTGCTGGGGCGATGAAAAACTGAACCATACCTTTTGCCCGCTTCCGATACGGCCTGGGATCACTAGGTAGAGAGCTACAAAAGCTAATATCAAGGCGACAGACATGGCACCACGTGGGTACCAGCGCGGACCACTGAAGGTGATGACGAAGGAAAGCAGGTACAAAGCCAACGGCACCACCCACAAGAATGGTACCGTCACGAGGTTCTGGCAGAGTTGCAAACTCACAGCCATCATTAAAACAACACCCGCTGTGGCCCAACCACACCAGAGTAAGACCGTTGACCAGGCGATTCGGTCGCCACCCGAATCGCGGCGACTCGACTCCGCCGACCGCCCGGTTCTGCCACCCACCAACCAGGCGCATCCACACCCCAAGAGCACCAGCAGCACATAGAGCAGGGACCACGTCCATGCCTGCTGACCATGGGCAAGCATCCGCTCGATCAAGAAGGGGTAGCTGAGCAAGGCCAACAATGACCCGCTGTTGGACATGACATAGAAAGCATAGGGATTTTTACCGGGCTCCAGCCGCGTATACCAAGCTTGCAACAATGGCCCTGTGCCGGCGAGGGCAAAGAAAGGGGGGCCGACAGTCACGATCAGCATCAAGAGGATCAATCCGATGGGATCTTCGGCACCCGTCGGTTGCCAGCGTGCAGCAGGTAAAATCGGCAGGACCACGCAAGCCAGGACCAAAATGGTTGTATGGAGAACAGCCTGCCGACGGAAAGGTAACCAACGAACACTCAGGTGAGCGTATCCATATCCGCACAACAACATGACTTGGAAGAATAGGAGGCAGGTGGTCCAAACAGCCGGTGTACCGCCATACCAGGGCAGGATGGCCTTGCTCAAGAGAGGCTGAACCAGAAAAAGGAGAAAGCTACTCAGCAGAATGGTAAACGCATAGAGTCGGGGGACGACACTATCATGCTGATGACTCATCGACCGCCACCCCGCTAACCCTTATTTACCATCACGTCTTCAGGGTGGGAGTTTCCCTGTGAGATTCGATAGATTCTGTACCATGTCACCCATCAATCCACAAGACTCATTACTGTTTGGAAAGGAGGTTCCGGTGCCGCTTGAGAGCAAGGTTACCGGGGTCGAGTGAGATGGCAGCATCAAGCGCCACCATACCCTCCGATTTCAAACCGGCATCCAAGCAAATAAAAGCCACCAGCGACCAGAAAGCCGAATCCTCTACACTCGGCGGTCCCTGCTCAAGGGACGCGGCGAGAATACGAGCCCGCCGCGTATCACCCATGGCTCGGTCCGCCTCGAGTAACAGAGTCTGGTCGGTGATGGATGAACTCTGCCCCCAAAACGGTAGCAGGAGATCACGGGCATCGTCAGCGCGGCCGGCCCGAATGTAAGCCCTCGCCAAATTACGCCGCGACTCCTGGGATGGTTTCTCAGCGTATTCTTTCGCCAATTCCGTGACGACCTGTTCTGAAATCTTGAACTCCTCGGACCGCAGGGGCTGAGGATTCCCGGACTTGGCCGTGATCAAGCCGTTCTCCAAACTGCGTGCGTCCCGCTTCCCGACACTCGATTGTGAAGCTTGGGCTATGAGTTGCGCCAACGCAGTTGCATCTGAGACTTCGAAATCGACGCCCTTCGTGTCGGCATGCTCGAGCAGCTCTTTGGCGGCACCGATCTCCGGATCCAGCATGGCTGCCATTTGCATATCGCGGGTGGCGGCCTCGAAATCACCATCCTGAAAATTCAAGAGGCCGCGGTTGTACCAGGTCGAAGCTGCCTCGGGTTCGATCACGATACTCTGATCAAAAGCTTGGCGAGCCTTGCTGCGGTCGCCGGCCTTGATACGTGCCACACCTAGGTAATTCCAAGTCTCCGCCTGGGACCCGTCCAATTTGATCGCCCGCTGAAAGAAAACCACGGCCTCCTGGGGACGGTCGACTGATAGGCTGGACAAACCAGCTAGCACGTACAGTTCCGCGTCGTACCGCTGATCTTCCGCCATTTCAGTCATGGCTGTGCGCAGGTCTACCAAGGCTCCGGCATAGTCTTCCCTTGCGAATAAGAACTTACCCCGCATGGCCAAGGCGTCGGTGGCCCTGATCCCGCGACGCCGACAGATATCCATGGCCGCCATGGCTTGCTGTGCCAGGAGCTCCCTTTTCTTTACATCTTCGGTTACTTGAGACTCGAGAGCCGTGATAGCAGCGTAAGAATACATGCTACCGGCCACGTACATGCTGCTATGGGTCCGAAAGTAATCCAGAGCTACGTCACTGCCGCCAAAAAGCTTCGGCTCGCCACGCATGCCTTCGAGAGGATAGTAAAGGAGGTAGGGAAGCCATACGACGGCCAGGCCGTAATAACTGGATGCCTCAGACTTGCCATTCATTTCGAAGATCAAGCCGACATCGTTCCAGAAGCGAGTGGCGTGAGGCAACTCCCGGGTTGGATTTACCTCTTTGACCTGGTGATGGGCGAGTTCGAAGTCACCGGTTTTGAGATAGGCCATCCCTTCGATCCAGCGCTTGGCAAAATCGGAAGCACGCATGGGGGTGGATCTCTTGTTGGCGAGGGAGTACAGATGAGGTCGACGTGTCTTGATCTCACCCAGGTTTTTGGCCGCCTGCACTGCCTCGGTAAAACGCCCCAACGCCGCCAAAGCCAATCCCTCCACCAGCTTGCACTCTTGGGGATCGGCTCCCAGGTCGTGGGCCTTGCCGGCCCAGTCGAGACTCATCTCGTTCAAACCCAAATCACGGCACAGCCAGGCATATTCCAAGGCCAAAAACGCACGGAAATCCGGGCAGGTGGTGGTGGATTTCTGATCCAAAGCCGCGATGGCCGCCTGCAAACACCTGAGACTGCGGTGCAGATCGCCGACGATGCGGGTGAAATAGGCGAGATCGTACCAAGCATCCGCTGCAGAAGGATCCAGGCCGGTGGCGTTGATCAGCGCATGGATGCAATCGGTCACGCTCTTGTTGTTGATGTTGTCATGTATCGCAACACCGCCGCTTTGTCCAAGATCCAGATAGTGCTGGATCAGCTGAGAGAAACGAACCACGCGCTCTCTTTTACTCCGAGCCAGTTTGGCACGGTACTCTCTTTCGTCTTGAGGTAACGTTTGGAAAGCAGCCAAGCCCAGAGAATCGAGTTTCATGCTATAGGTGACCGCTTTGATATACTCCCGGGCTGGTTTGTGCGGTTGGGGAGGCGGATTGAGCAAAAGCGCATAAGCCATGTTCACATGATTCAAGTAGCTGTCCATCACCGCCCACGGCGTGAACTGGCAGTTGCCCGCAGGGGAACCGGACGCAGAAGAATTCGGGGGCGAACTCTGGGCGACCGCAGTATCGAATTGGAAAACATCTTGGAGACCAAGCGGTATAATCAGCATGAACCCCACGTACAACAAAGTGGAGCGAACGACGCGTGACAGCATGGTCGGCCTCCATATCGTTTCATATGAACCGAGCGAAGGATCAGTGGGGAGATTTCTAAAGATGATAATAGGGGAAAACAGCCCTCACTAACAAGGCCCAGCCGGAGTTTGCTCCTCTATCCAAAGGGCGCCATTGGAAGCTATTAACCTAATAGTCCCCTAGGCGCTTTGGGGATCGACTGCTGGTTTCGCCGCTTTTTCCTTCTTCCCGCCCAGCTTCTCGGCTGTCTTCTGCACCACCAGGTAAAGCAGGGGGATCATGAACACACCCAGAATGGTACCCGCGAGCATGCCACCGAACACAGCCGATCCCAACGATTTGCGACTTTCGGCACCGGCACCCGACGCAATGACCAGCGGAATCACCCCGAGGATGAAGGAGAACGCGGTCATCAGGATGGGTCGGAAACGTAAGTGGGCCGCTTCGAAAGCGGCGTCGAAAACGGACTTACCCTCTTCGCGTAGCTGTTTAGCGAACTCCACGATCATGATGGCACTTTTGCTCGAAAGACCGATCAACAGCACCAGACCGATCTGCATATAGATGTTGTTTTCCATACCTCGTGCCATGGTCAACAGAGCCGCGCCCAAGATAGCCAGCGGGACGGAGAACATAACAGCCAACGGAATGTGCCAGCTCTCGTACTGGGCCGCCAGGAACAGGAACACGAAGACTATGGCCAATCCAAATATGATCGGCGCCAGGTTACCAGCTTTCTTCTGCTCGTAGGTGACACCCGACCACTCATAACCCATGGACGGCGGGAGGAGCTGGTGAGCCAGGAGTTCCATCTCCGCGGTTGCCTGGCCATCACTGAAGCCGGGATTTGGCCCACCAGTGATCGTCGATGATGGAAACATGTTGAAGCGCCGCACACTCTGAGGTCCCACCGTGTCACGCACCGCCGCGAGGGTGGCGATCGGGATCATCTGGCCGTGATTGTTGCGCACTTCCAAGCGGCCGATATCACCGATCTTGGCGCGGTACTGCTCGTCGGCCTGGGCCATGACCTTCCAGGTTCGGCCGAAGAGGTTGAAATCGTTGACGTAGGCCGAACCGAGGTTGGCACCGAGCGTATTGAACACCGTCTGGAGTGATACCCCGTAAGCTTTGGTCCGCTCTCGGTCTACGTCGACGAAGAGCTGGGGTACCGTCGTTCGCAGGTTCTGATTCAGACGTGTCACCACCGGACTTTGCGTACCGGCAGCCACTATGTCGCGGGCCACCACTTCGAGTTGCTGCAAACCGGCGCCACCGCGATCCTGCAGTTGCATTTCGAAACCACCCGCAGTTCCCAGTCCTTGGATCGGAGCCGGCGGGAAACCGAAGACAATCCCCTCTTGGATCTGCGCGAATTGTGCCTGCACCCGTGCGATGATGGCATCCACGTGGAGATGGTCCGCTTGGCGTTCTGCCCACGGCTTCAGACCCACGAAGGCCATGCCGGCGTTGGTGGAAGCCACACCGTCAAGGAGCGAGTACCCACCGATGGCGGTGATACTCTCGACCCCGGGCGTGTCGAGGACGATCCGAATGACGTGGTCCATGACCTCTTTCATCCGATCGAGCGAGGCCGCATTCGGCAGCTGAGCGTTGATGATGAAGTAACCCTGGTCCTCCTCCGGAACGAAGCCGCCAGGCAGGCTGGTCACGCCCAGGTAGGTGGCGCCCAGTAAAACGACCCAGATCAGCATTGCCATGGCGCTCTTGCGCATGATCCCCCCCACGAGCCCCATGTAACGCCCTGTCATGCGCTCGAAACCATTGTTGAACGCTGTGAAGATGCGGTTGCGTTTCTCGGGCGAGGGGCGCAGGAGAATGCCGCAAAGTGCCGGGCTCAAGGTCAAGGCATTGACCGAGGAGAAAACCGTCGCGACCGAAATCGTGATGGCAAACTGTTTGTAAAGGCGGCCAGTGATGCCTGGCATCATCGTGGTCGGCACGAAGACGGCCAGCAACACCAGAGTAGTGGCTATCACCGGTCCGGAGACCTGGATCATGGTTTTCTTGGTGGCCTCCTTGGCCGGCAGCTTCTCGCCGTCGATCAAACGCATTGTGTTCTCGACCACCATGATCGAGTCGTCCACCACGATACCGATCGCCAGTACCAGCCCGAAGAGTGTCAGATTGTTGATCGACATGCCGAGCATGTTCAACACGGCGAAGGTACCGATGAGCGATACCGGGATAGTGATGGATGGAATCAAAGTCGTCCGGAAATCCTGCAGGAAGACGAAGACGGTGAAGATCACCAGGATAATGGCGATGATCAGAGTCTCGACCACCTCGTCGATGGAAGCCGAGATGTAGCGTGTCGAATCGTAAGCGATACGGTAATCTAGATCTGCGGGGAAATCTCTCTTCAGCTCTTCCATTGTGGACTGAACACCATCGGCCACGGACAGCGCGTTCGAACCCGGTGTTTGATAAATGCCCATGGCAATGGCCGGCGCACCGTTCAGTTCGGCGTACCAGTGGTAGCTCTGCGCTCCCAACTCCACGCGGGCCACATCCCTGACACGTACCAGCTCTCCTGCCCGTCCAGTCTTGACAATGATTTGCTCAAACTGTTCCACTTCACTCAACCGCCCGAGCGTGGTCACCGTGTACTCGTAGTTCAATCCTGCGGGATTGGGTGGAGCGCCGATTTTACCGGCAGCAACCTGGACGTTCTGCTCGCGCAGAGCGGCAATGACCTCGTCGCTGGTCAGATCACGTGCCTTGAGTCTGGCAGGATCGAGCCATATCCGCATGCCGAAGTCCTTGGCCCCGAAGACTTCCACTTTGCCCACTCCATTCACGCGGGCAAGAACGTCCTTGATGCGTGTGGTGACATAATTGCTGATGTAGAGTTCGTCGAAACGCCCGCCGGGTGAGATCACACTGACCATCAAAACCATGTTGGTGGACTGCTTTTGCACAGTGATCCCCTGGCGCTTGACTTCCTCGGGCAGCAACGGCTCGGCTATGGCAACTCGATTCTGAGTGAGCACCGTCGCCATGTCCGGGTCCGTGCCCAGCTCGAATGTGACGGTCAGGTTCATGGACCCATCGCTGGAACTCTTGGACAGCATGTAGTTCATGTCTTCGACACCATTGATCTGCTGTTCGATGGGCGCGGTCACGGCGTCTGCGACCACCTGCGCGTCTGCACCCGGGTAACGGGTCGAGATACTGACCGTAGGCGGCGTGATGTCCGGAGTGCTCTCGACCGGCAGGATGGGGATGGTGATCACCCCGACAATCACGATGACAATGGAGATCACCATGGCGAAGACCGGGCGGTTGATGAAGAAAATGCTGAACATGCCCTACCGCCCTCCTTGCGTCACGGCAGTGCCGGCTGTGGTGCGAGCGGCCGCCTCGGTTACGGTCAGAGGTGTCACCGGCAGACCGGGCCGGGCCCGCATGATGCCGTTGACGATGTAGGTCTCGTCACCGATCAAACCTTCTGTAACCACGACCATCCCATCCTCCTGCTTGTCACCCAGGGTTACGTACCGTTGCTCGACGACATCGTTCTCGACAAGGACGAGGACGAACTTACCGCCCAGATCGGTGCCCACCGCTCTCTCGTCAACGAGAACGGCATCCGGCTGCACGGGTCCCATCACTTTGATGCGCACGAAGAGACCCGGGAAGATGACTTGGTCGGGATTGGGAATGACCGCCCGCATCTGAATGGTGCCGGTGTTAGGGTCGACGGTGTTGTCGATGTAGTCGACCCAGGCGGGATGGGGGTAGCCGCTATCTGTGGCCAAGGCGACATAGACATCGGGATCCCCCGCGAAGACGGGGCGATCCTCCGGAAGTTCCCCTTGCTCGACAGCATCGCGGCGTGCTTGTAGAAACCTAAGCACCAGATTCTCCGGTACATCGAAGTAGACGAAGATGGGATCCATTTTATTGACCGTGGTCAGTAGGGTCGGATCGGTGTGACCTACCAAATTCCCCGCGTCCACGAAATTGCGGCTGACCTGCCCCGCGATAGGTGATCGAACTTCAGTGTAGCTGAGATCGAGTTGAGTCTTGGAGAGCTGGGCTTGGGCGGCTAGGACCGATGCCTCGGCTTGGTCACGTTGGGCTTTGGCACGGTCCAAATCCTGCTCGCTGACGGCATTAGTCGCGATGGCTTTATTCACCCGCTCCAGATCGGATTCAGCCCGGGCCAGCTCCGACTGGGCAGACTTGAGGGTGGCACGAGCCTCGTCTCGTAAAGCGCGGTATTGATCCTGTTCGATGACAAACAGAAGCTGCCCTTTATCCACAAAGTGACTGGGTTCGAACTCGATGCTCATTAAGGTTCCCGCGACACGTGCGCGAACTTCAGCCGCTTCTATCGCCCGTGTCGTACCGGTAAAAAGTGCCGTTATCCGGACGTCGCGACGCTCGGGTTGAGTCACCGTCACCTCCGGGGGTTGAATCGGCGGCGCTTTCTGTTGCCCGCAGCCCACCAAGAGTAACGGGAGCGCGATGCCTAGTAATACCGATTTCCGCCAGAAGAAGGCCGACCACCGTCTCCGCACCACAATTGGATACATGAATTTTCCCTCAAGCTGAAGTTTCGTCTGTCTTCTCACTTCGAACCTCCCCGGTCGGGTGAGGCCGGTGCATCCGGATTTACCACCTCCACAGCCGCCATTTCCGTTTGCGTCTGAGACTCCGAAGTCCAACCACCCCCGAGAGCCTTGTTCAAAGCGATGAGGTATTGGACCACCAGTCCCTCGCTCTCTGCAAGCTGGTCCTGCTGGCTGAACAAGGCACGCTGGGAATCGAGGTAACGCTGAAAATCCGCCAGTCCCGAGAGGTACTGAGTGTGGACCAGCTCGACCGAGCGCTCCGATGCTGACACCGCCTCCTCCAGACGCTCTTGCCGGACCCGTTCCCGCTCGTAGGCCACCATGGCATTCTCTACCTCCTCGAGAGCCAGGAGAACGGACTTCTCATAAGCAAGGAGTGCCTGCTCGGTGCGGGCCTCCTCGGCCTGGATCTGGTTACGGATTTTACCGCCTGTGAAAATGTCCCAGACGAATCCTGGAATGATTCCCCAAGTGTTACTGGATTTCTGACCAAGATCTTCGAAGACCACTGCACTGCGGCTGGCGAAACCAGAAATGGAGAAGGTGGGGAAAAGATCCGCGGTAGCCACACCAATACGAGCCGTCTGGGCGGCCAGTTGCCGCTCTGCACTACGCACGTCGGGCCGGCGCCGCAGTAAATCTCCAGGTAGTCCCACCGTCAAGGAATCGGGCGGGGTTGGGATGGGCTTGGGTTCCCACAGCTCCTGGTGGACAGAACCAGGGGGCTCGGCCAGCAATATGGCGAGACGATTCAAGGCTGCTTCGAGATTGGTTTGCAGGGAGGGAATTTGGGCTTCGGTGGTGGCGAGATTCGACCGGGCTTGGGTCACATCCAGAGCCGACACCAGCCCCGCGTCGAAACGGTCCTGGGTCAATCCTACGGTTTCCCGCTGAGCTTCGGCGTTCGACTTGGCGAACTCGATGCGAGTTTGAAGGGACCGGACCTGGATATAGTTGGTGGCAACCTCCGCAGAGAGGCTGACCAGCACACCTCGGTAGTCTTCCACGGTGGCCTGAAGGTCGGCATTCGCCGCCTCGGTACGGCGACGGATACGGCCGAAGAGGTCCAGCTCCCAGTTGGCATCGAGGCCAAATTCCCACGCGTTAACGGGTGCGAAGCTCTCCCCTTCGGGCAGCAGAGCACCAAGGTTGCTATTGTCACTCAGCTTGGTGCGATTAAAAGTCCCGCCGAGACGCAACTGGGGCCAAAAGTCGCCTTTGCTGATGCCCTTCAAAGCACGTGTTTCTTCGATGCGAGCCACGGCTTGGGCCAGATCCAGATTCGCAAGCTCGGCTCTCTTGATGAGGTTCGTCAAAATGGTATCGTCGAGAGCGCTCCACCACTCTTGCAACGGCTCTACCTCAGTGAAATCCCTGGCCGATGTGGTAAACCAATCCTCGGGCATGGGGGTGTCCGGCAATTCGTAGTCCGGCCCCACGGCACACCCGCTGAGGAGGGTAACGGCACCAAAACAGGTAAAAACAAGCATATGCCGCCAAAAAAGATCCAATCCGTGGGTTCTGGGACGAAACAGCCATTTCATAACTTCACTCCGGGGTCAATAGTCTCAGCAACTATGCGGAATTTCACCGGAACCAGCAGACGTGGTGAAAGTGTACGAATGTCATGGAATCCCGTACGAGCATAGTAACCATAAGATCGAAAATGCAGCAATTCATTCTCAAGGGGAATGTGATCACTCTGTCCGTTGGGAGGCGGGGGGAGAACGCATACTATCTGCGTAGTATGTCCCGGTTTCCTACCGCGTGGGTGGCAAATTTTGTTTTCTGTTGCCAGCGGCGCCCGAGACCGTTTTACTCCCCTTGTCGGGATTCGAGGCAAACAAACCGAACGGAGGAAGCCATCATGCTCTGGACCCGGACGTGCGTTTTCTCTTTCAGCGTGCTTCTAATTGGCTTGACCCTGCTCCTTTCAGCCTGTGCCACAAATCCAGTGACGGGTAAAAAGGAATTCAACTTGCTGACCCTCGAGGACGAAGAGCGCATGGGCGCCGAAAGCGACCAGGCCATCGTGGCCCAGTATGGCATCATCGATGATCCGAAACTCAACTCCTATGTCACGAACATTGGCAACAAACTGGCTCCAGTCAGCCACATGCCCCAAGAAGATTTCGTCTTCAGGGTCCTGGACGATCCCGTAGTCAATGCCTTTGCCTTGCCCGGCGGATATATCTACGTGACTCGGGGAATCCTGACTTATATCAACGACGAAGCCGCCCTCGCCGGTATCATGGGGCACGAGATGGGCCACGTGACGGCGCGCCATAGCGCCCAGCAATACACGCAACAGATTCTGCTGGGTGTGGGGACGGGAACCCTCGCCCAGGTGTTCAAGAACATCCCCATGGCTTCGGAGATCGTCGGGACCGGCGCGACTCTCCTGCTCCTGAAGTACAGCCGGGACGATGAGCGCCAATCGGACCAGTTGGGTGTGGAGTACGCCAGTAAGATCGGTTACGACACCAAACCCATGGCCGAGTTCTTTCACACGCTCGCCGAGCTCTCCGGGGACCAGCGGTTGCCTGGCTGGGCCAGCACCCATCCCGATCCTGGCGACCGTTACGAAACCGTGCTCCGCCTCACCACTGATTGGCAGGCCCAACTCGGTGGCAGTGATTATCGCACCAATCGTAACGGCTACCTCGAACAGCTGGAAGGGCTCGTATTCGGTCAGAATCCAAGGCACGGTTTCGTCCATGAGGGTGAGTTCGTTCACCCGGAGCTGCCGCCTGAGCCGCTGATTGAACAGGTACCGGTGGAGCAGGCAGCTGTGCAGAAGGTCGAGCAGATCGTCATTCCCGAGCCCTCCCGGGTCGACATGGGAGCCCAGGTCTGGATGGGCGACAACACACCGGCTGTCGATGCGGAGCAGGTCTGCGGCCCGGCGTCCGTGCCCCTCGACCTGAGCATGACCAGCGTGGAGGAGTTCGAGACCCAGTGGATGACCGATCGCCAGGCCTTTGCCACCCAGCGCATTCTCCCGTCGTTTCCCCTGATCGCGCTGGC
>Ga0209536_100005037_pt1 | contig 20700 bp, 22 predicted proteins | sample DeeMarSeWOR28_12_FD_187461 | JGI IMG/M metagenome (GOLD analysis project Ga0209536, IMG submission 187461) | Marine sediment microbial communities from White Oak River estuary, North Carolina - WOR-2-8_12 (SPAdes) (version 2) | ecosystem: Environmental > Aquatic > Marine > Intertidal zone >... | reverse complement strand
GCGAGCTCGCTCGTGCATCTGCAGCAAAACATCGCCGCCTGCCAAACGCCGCCGCTGCCGCAGCCGGTTATCGACATACTCGATCGCGGCTGGGAAATCATAAAGCCGAACTGCTTCCGTTATTTTCGACCCTGACGGCATCCACGAGTGGCAGCGACAGAGAACCCGACCGAGATTCGATTCCCAACTTCCGCATTCGGAGACGAACCATGACGAACAAGATGAAAGCAGTCGTGCTGGGCACACCCGGCGGACCCGAGGCACTGCAATTCAGGCAGGTCGATATTCCCTGGCCGGCGGCCGACGGCGACGTGCTGGTGCGCCTCACGGCGGCGGCGCTGAACCCGGCGGACGCTTATTTCCGCGCTTACGGGCCCTACGTCGACAGCGGCGACCCCTGCATCCTCGGCCACGACGGCGCCGGCGTCGTCGAACAGATCGGCAGCGGCGTCAGCCGCGTACAGCCCGGCCAGCGGGTGTGTTTCTGCAACGGCGGCATCGGCGCGCATCACGGCACCTACGCCGAGTTCGCGGTCGTCCCGGAATCCCAGCTGGCACCGGTTGCGGACGGCGTCGACGACGCCAGCGCAGCGGCGTTGCCGCTGGTTTTCATTACCGCCTGGGAGTCGCTGCGCGAGCGCGCGCGGGTCGAGGCCGGCGAATACGTGTTAATCCATGCGGGAGCCGGCGGCACCGGCCATATCGCCGTGCAACTCGCGGCAGATGCCGGCGCGCGGGTCGCCACAACGGTAAGCAGCGACGCAAAAATCGAACTGGTGCAAAAGCTCGGCGCGGAGCGCGCAATCGCCTATCGCAGCGAGGATTTCGTCGCCGCCAGCCGGGAGTGGAGCCGGGAGCGCGGCATCGACGTCGCGCTCGACAACCTCGGTGCCGAGGCATTTCAGAAAACGATTGGCGCGATGGCGCCCTACGGGCGGCTGGTGACGCTGATGGGAATGCCCGCCGACGACGCCGAGGAAACCGCCTACGTCAACAACCTGACGGTGCATAACGTGATGATGCTGACGCCGATGCTGCTCGGCATGCAAGCCAGGCTGGATCACCAGGCCAGCCTCGTCGCGCAGGGCATGCAAATGCTCGAGCAGGGCAAACTGCGGGTCCATGTCGGCGCGCGTTATCCGCTGGACGACATCGTCGAGGCGCACCGGCAACTCGACAGCGGCAGCACTACCGGCAAGATCGTGATCGACATCGCCGGCTGAGCGGCTGCAGCCCGACTCAATCCGGCAGCAGCGAGAGACTGAGCGCCGGCCAGTAAGTGATGATCAGCACCGCGACCAGCAACACCAGGAAGAAGGGTATCGTCGCCAGGTAGAGTGTCATCACCGGCTTGTCGAAGCGGTAACTGGCGATGAACAGGTTCATGCCCACCGGCGGCGTGAAATAACCGAGCTGCATGTTGGCGAGAAAGATGATTCCGAGATGCACCGGGTGTATGCCGTAGCCGACCGCGATCGGCAATATGATCGGCACGATGATGACCAGCGCGGAAAAAATGTCGAGCATCATGCCGAGCCCGAGCAGGAACAGGTTCAACAGGATCAGGAAAGTCAGCTTTTCGTCGATGTGCGACTGGATGAAGGTAAACATCCGCGAAGGAACCTCGGCGTCGATCAGGTAATTGGTCGAGGCCAGCGAGACGCCGACGATGATCATGATGCCGCCGACCAGCATCATCGCCTCGCGCATGATCCTCGGCAGGTCGCCTACCCTGATTTCGCGAATGATCAGCACCTCCACCAGCAGCACGTAAATCGCTGTCACCGCGGCGGCCTCGGACACCGCGAAATAACCGCCGTATATACCGCCGAGCACCAGGAACGGCAGCGGAATATCCCACTTGGCGGCACGTATCGCCGCCCAGGCGGCGGCCGCATCGAAGGGCTCCCGGCGCGAGCGGTCGCGCGGCTGCAGCATCGAGTAAATCGATAGCATGGCGAGCATCAACAGCCCGGGCAGAATGCCGGCGAGGAACAGGTCGGTGATGTTCACCGGTTGCTCGAGATCCATCTGCTGGGCGACGACGCCGTACAGGATCAGCGGCAGCGACGGCGCGAACAGCAGGCCGAGACTGCCGGAACTGGTCAACAGGCCAAGATTGAAATTGTCGAGGTAACCGGCCTGTTTCAGGGCAGGATAAAGCAGTCCGCCCAGAGCGACGATGGTAATCCCGGAGGCGCCGGTAAAGGCGGTAAACAGCGCACAGGCGAAAATCGCCACGATCGCGAGTCCGCCGGGCACCCAGCCGAGCAGGACGTTGGTAAGGTTGACCAGCCGCGTCGAGGCACTGCCTTCGCCGAGCAGGTAGCCGGCGAAAGTGAACAGCGGGATAGCGATCAGCACCGACATTTCCGCGAGCCGGTAAATCTCGATGCTGATCACCGACAGGGGCACTTCCTGGCTGTAGAAACCGAGCATGGCGCTCGCCGCTATGACTACGAACAGCGGCGTGCGCAGGAGCGCCAGCAACAGCAGTAACGGTGCCGCCAGGCTCATGCGGCGCGCCTTCTTTCGACCAAACGGTGCAGCCAGTACAGGCGCGCCGTGCGCAGCGACAGCAACAGGTAACGCAGGCCGATCAGGGCAAACGACACCGGCACGACAACCTCCAGCGACCATGCCGGAATACCGGCGAAGCCGCTTACCCCGTCGGCGTAGTCGAGCCGGATCCAGTCGATGCCGTACCAGGCGATGATCAGGCAGGTCGCGGCGCTGATCTGGCCTACCAGCGCCTGGATCAGGCGGTGGGTATTGCGCTTGAAATAGCGGGACAGCAGGTCGATGCAAATGTGCTTGTCGTGCCGGGTCGCCACGATCGCACCGATCAGACCCAGCCAGAGCACCATCACGCGCAACATCGGGTCTATCCAGACGAAACCGGAATCGAACAGGTTACGCATCAGAATTTGCGTCCCCGCCAGCAGAATCATGGCGGTCAGCAGCAGTGCCAGCAAGCCGTCCTCGGCGCGATGCAGCCTGTCGATCCAGGTTCGCATCGGCTACTGCTTGTCGCGGTATTCTTTCAGGTAAGCACGGACCTGCTCGACGATGCTGCCGGGTATAACGCCGGACCCAACCATTTCATCGACCGACCTGTCGGCGATCTCGCGCCAGCGTTCTACCTCGCCCGGGTGCGGCATGACAAAGGTAATCCCCTGCTGCTGCAGGGCGACCTTCGCCGCCTCGTTATCCTCGCGATTGATCACGTCGAGGCGCTTGAATACGGCGCCCATTTCCTCGCGCAGGATGGCCTGATCCTCGACTGACAGCTTGTCGAACACGGATTTGTCGACCGCCAGTACGCCAATCAGGTAGATGATAGGCACGTCGGTCATATAGGCCGTGCTCGAGTGCCACTGGAAGGCGATCGCCGAGGTTGGATTGACCGGCACCGTCTCGATCAGGCCGGTCTGCAAGCCGGTAAAAACGTCGGCAATCGGCAGCGATATCGGCGTTATGCCGAGCGCGCGAAACACGGTCAGGCCGATATCGTCGCCCTCCGGCAACCAGACCTTGCTCTGGCGCAGAGCCTCGAGGTCCTGCATCGACTGCTTCGACAGGATACGCGCGAATCCGCCTTCGGTGATACCGAGCAGCACGAAACCGGAGGCTTCCATATCCCGCTTCAGCACCGGGTCCATGCGCTCGCGCACGTAATCGACCTCGTCCAGCGAGCGGAACAGCATCGGCAGGCCGTAAGCCTGGATGCCGGGATCGAACTCGGCCAGCCCGCCCGAGGTAAAGGCGCCTCCATGCAACTGACCGATTTTGATCTTGCGGTGCACGCTTTGATCGTTACCCATGACGCCGCCGGGATAAAACTTGAGCTTTACCCGTCCTTCGGTGCGCTCGGCCACCCGCTCCGCGCCGGCAGTCATTTCCTTCATCCAGGTGGTGCCCGCCGGCGCCAGCGTTGCAAATTTCAACGTCTTCGCGGCCGCCGCGCCGGCGAACAGCAGCGACAGGAGGACAATGGGGAAAATGCTGACTGCTTTCTTCATTATTCGTTAACCGATTTCGATAATATCAAGGGCAACTGCCGCGTCAGAAAAATTCCGCGGACTCGGCAAGCAAACGATCCGCCTCGATTTTCGCGAGCATATTGATCAGCGTGTAGCCGTCGTAATCCGCCCGCGCCGCCTGCACCTCGGTCAACAGCCGGTCGTGCAGCTCCCGGTCGTAAACCATGCGCGCATAGTGCCGGGCCATCAAAACGTTGACCATCAGATTCTTTCCCTCGGACAGCTCGTGCGCACGTTCGAAGTGAGCACGCGCAAGCTCCGGTTTACCGCCGAGCGCGGGCGGCATCAGCGACTTGATCACGCCCAGGTACAGGTGCGCGCCGCCGCCGTCATAGGCCTCGTCGAGGACCACGCAGCGCTCGAACAGGGCGGTGACCTTGGAGAGGTCGGCGAGCGCGTTCCAGTCGTCGGAATTGATCTGTATCCAGCTGGCCCAGGCCACCGCGTAGGCGTACATGACGCGCAGGTCGACGGTCGAGGTCGACTCCATGCTCAATTCGAATTCGTCGAGCTTGCCGCCGCTCGCCTGGCAAACCGGGGCCACGTCGATACACAGCGCACGCCGGGCAAACCCGAGCGCCTTGCCGGAAAGGCGCCTGGCGCGCACCTCGTCGTCGATGAAGGCCGAGGTATAGGAACCGTAGAGCCTTGCGCCGGCCAGCAACAGGTCCACATCCTCGTTATCGCCCTCGATCAGGCCGTCGATCATCAGCAGGTAGGCCGGCGCGCCGTCGCGCACGGTGGCCGGGTCGTCCTGGTTTCGAATCGCCAGGCTAATGTTATCCGCCATCTTCGAGGCCGCCGAGCTAACCATCGTGGCGCAGCCCGGCAGCACCAGCAGACATAACAGGACCAGGCCAGGCCTGATCATCGGGATTCCCCCACCCGGTTGCCTGGTCGTGCCCGCAGCGCCGCGGGCGTAGTGCGTAAAATCCTCATGCAAGCTTGGTCACCATCGTGTCGCGAGAGTTCCGCGGGCCTGCGGGCAGGCACCGCGGCGCTTCGAGCCGATCGCTCCACGATTGTACATACAGGTCCTGATCGCCAACCATGTGCACGATGGTAACGTATTAGTTTTGCGAGACGAAATAATTATCCCAGCGCCGATCGAGCACTGAGATCGCTTCGCCGAGCGGAACCGCGCCAAGCGCGCCGTCGACATCCTTTACCAGCCCCAGATCACGCAGCTTCCGCAGCGCGTCGGCGATTTCGAAATCGACCGCGCAATTCCAGCGCTGTTGCAGCCAGCATTCGATCTGCCGGTCGAGTTCGGCCTTTGCCAGGGGCGACGGGCTTAGCCGCAGGAAATGGTAAGCCAGCAAGGCCTCCTTGCACTCCTCTTCCTCGGCGTCGTTGGCGAGCCGATGGAATACCCCGGCATTGTTGTCGAGATTCTTGAAGTAAAGGTTTTGCGTCAAAGCCTGCATGAAGCGAATCTTGCGGTTCTTGAAGTTATTGAATTGCTTCCAGAGGTAACCGCCGAGCGCCGCCGCGCCCGCCAGCAATACCATGACACGAGCCTGGTTCAACTCGGTCGGCTGGCTGTGCAGGCCCAGCCAGTAACCGACAAGAGAACCCAGCAAAACCAGCGAAGCGCCGAGCTTGGTCGTCAGCACGATGCCGCCGCTGACCAGGGCGGGCACGCCGATCATCAGCTTGTCCAGCAGGCGCATGCGCACCTGAGTATTCGGAAACAGCATTTCAAGGTCGGCTCTCGGCACGTTGCGGAACAGCTTCAGCAGCGTGGCGCCGGCCCGGCAGTGACTGAAGCGGCGCCCGCCTTGCTGGTAGTCGTCGCCAAACTTGAGGTACACCACGACGCGATCGTAGTTGACGAATTCGACAAGCTGGCGGCGCAGGCCGAACCAGGAAGACAGCGTCTCGCTGCGCAAAGACTGCCCGCGCGCAAACAGGGATACTTCGGCGAAATCGGAAAAATCGACATGCAGCCGGATCCGGAACAGAGACGATTCGGACAGCGCCCGGTTCAACTCGTCCTCGGAAACGCGCTCGTAGTTGGCCTTGACCAGCAGCTCGTCCAGCAATTCGACAAAAGGACGTCCGCCCGCGGCGCCTCCGAGCTCGGGCTTGCGCGTATCCGCGTCCGGATCGATATCGGCGTAGGCATTCTTCAGGTTCTCCACGAGGTGGTGGAATTCGAAGTGAAAGATTTGCGCGAGCATTTGTGCCAGCTGGCGAAACTCGACATCCTGATCCCGCAGTTGCCCGTCGTGCAGGCACATCTCGACGATATCCTCACGCCGAAAAGGAATAAAACGGAACCTGGCGGCATTATCTGTCATACGGGGTCTCGCAACTGGCGAATCGACGCGCGGACCGCCGTCGATCCGCCGGCCGCGCCCGGCGATTATAGCGACAAGCTGGCGCAACTCCGAATCGCCGTGCCAGGGCAGCCGGCCGACAACCGCTGGCGGCAGGGTTTGTTCTGCCGGCGCTTTGTTGATATCGTCGGCGCGGCGCTCGGCGCCCGCCCGTGCCAATGCTAACAAGAACGGACCGATGACCATGCTCGACAGCCCCGAATCCGCGCTGGTAACCCTGGACGCAGCCGACGCCTCGGTCGTTCGCCTGCTGCAGCTTACCGACCTGCATATCCTGGCGGAGGCGGCGGACTGTCTGCGAGGCATGAACACGCGCGCGAGCTTCGAGGCGGTTTGCCGGGCGGCCCTCGGCGATCGGCCGCAACCGGACCTGCTGCTCGCCACCGGCGACCTGTCGCAGGACGGCTCGGCGGCATCCTACCGCTACCTCGCCGCTCGTTTCGCCGATCTCGGCCTGCCGGTGTTCTGGTTGCCGGGCAATCACGACGATACCGACCTGATGCGCGAACATTTGCGGGCGAAGCAGATTTCCGCGGCCAAACAGATCGTCATCGGCGGCTGGTTGATCGTGCTGCTGGATTCGACCGTGGCGGGCGAAACCGGCGGCGAGGTGAGCCAGCCCCAGCTCGATTTCCTCGACGCGGCGCTCGCCGGGCATGCGCAACTGCACGCCCTGGTTTGCCTGCATCACCAGCCTTTGCCGATGGGCAGCGAATGGATCGATGCGCTCGGTTTGCGCAATGCCGAGGCGCTGAACAGACGCATCGCCGCACACGATAACGTCAGGGGCGTGCTCTGGGGGCACGTGCACCAGCAGGCGCATCATCGCTTGCAGGACATCGAATGGATGGCGACGCCGTCGACCTGCATGCAATTCAAACCGGGCAGCAAGGACTTTGCGCTGGACGATCTCGCGCCGGGTTATCGCCGACTCGAGCTATACGCAGACGGCCGCATCGACAGCGGTGTTCAGCGTGTCGAGGGTTTCGAATTCGACATCGGCTGACGCCCCGAGCCCGCCCCGGTCTCGCCGGTCACACCGGCGTCGTCGAACAGAGATTCGAGGATCGGGCAGCCGCCGGCGCTTTGCGCCGAGCCGTCGCAAAAAGAGGAAATCTGGCTGAGACGCCGCTTGATCTGCTGCAGGTCGGCGATCTTGCGGGAGACGGCCTCGATGTGAGCCTCGGTCAGCGCCTTGACCTCGGCGCGGGTGTGATCGGCATCCGGGTCGCTGAGCTCGAGCAATTCGCGGATCTGGTCGCTCACGAAGCCGAGCGCGCGGGCGCGCTGGATAAAGTTGAGACGGCGCAGATGCTCGTCGCCGTAGGCGCGGTAGCCGGAGGCGGTACGCGCCGGCTCCGGCATCAATCCGATGTTTTCGTAATAACGGATGGTTTCACTATTGCACCCGGTTTGCGCGGCGAGCTTTCCCCGGGTCAGCATGACCCGCTCCCGCCGCGACAGGAAAAGATGATTCGCATGAGGTTCTCCCGCTTCTCCAGCTAATGATCCAGTCTCTATGAGACGCCAAGTTAAACCCTGTAACGGCTACAGAGTCAAGCGCCGATGTACCGACCGAATGCAGGAATTTTCAGCTTTGCTATGATATCGATCCGCGTTAACGACGGGGCAACTCGATGGCAATAGGCAATTTTTTCAAATCTCTGCTGGGAGGCGCTGCCGGCGGGGAATCGAAGCCTTCCGCACCGGTCGAATACAAGGGCTTCTCGATCGAGGCCGCACCGATCGCGGAAGACGGGAAATATCGCACTGCCGGCTACATCAGCGGAGAAATCGACGGCGAGACCCGCCGCGTACACTTCATTCGCGCCGATCAGAGTGCAGATCACGGCGCCGCGGTAAATCACGCCATCGCCAAGGGGCAGCAAATCATCGACGAACAGGGTGCCGCGCTGTTGCGTAAAAAGCAGCTGTGAAGCGGCCGGGCCGATGCGAAATACCCCGCGGAAATCCCGCGGGGTATTCGCCAGGCCCGAATCAACCGGTCAGGGCAAGTCGAACAGCAGCGCCTCGCTCTCCGCCAGCGCCTCGAATTCGATGTTGTCGATATCGCCGATGGTGACGCCATCGCCTTCACCGAATTCCTCGTCCTGCAGGCGCAGGCTGCCGGAAACCACGTGCAGGTAGGCCTTACGTCCCTGCGCGAGGGCGTGGCTTGCTGACTCGCCGGCCTGCAATTGCAGTTGATAGAGGCAGGCGTCCTGGTGCAGCAGCAATGAACCCTCGCGCGCATCCGGCGAGGCGATCAATTGCAGCCCCGAACGCGGCTCGAAGCGCTTCTGCTGGTAACCGGGCTCGAGGCCAGTCCGGTTCGGGATGATCCAGATTTGCAGGAATTCCAGCGTCTCGCTACTCGACGGGTTGTACTCGCTGTGGGTGACGCCCGTGCCGGCGGTCATCAACTGGAACTCTCCGGCGGGCAGTGTTTCGACATTGCCCATGCTGTCCTTGTGCTCGATCGTGCCTTTCTTGACATAGCTGATAATTTCCATGTCCTGGTGCGAATGCGGTGCGAAGCCGGCGCCCGCCGCGACCTTGTCGTCGTTGATGACGCGCAGCGCCGAGACACCCATATGCCTGGGATCGTAATAGCTGCCGAAAGAAAAGCTGTGACGGCTCTGCAACCAGCCGTGATTGGCCGGGCCGCGCTCTTCACTGCGTCTTGCTTCGATCATGATTGACTCCTGTGTAGCTGTTTTCGATGAGGGCAAAGCTTAGCCAATAGCGAATTAGCAATAAATACGCTATTAATAATTAATTTGTTTCTTTATAGTTGACAATATGGATCGACTCAGCAGCATGGAAATCTTTGTCGAGGTGGCCCGCGCGCACGGATTCAGCGCGGCCGCGGACAAGATCGGTATGTCACGCGCGCAGGTCAGCAAGTCGGTGATGCAGCTCGAACAGCACCTCGGCACGCGGCTTTTCAATCGCACCACGCGCCGCGTCAGCCTGACCGAAACCGGCAAGGGCTACCTGGCTCGCTGCGTCGAGATTCTGCACGACATCGCCGAAGCCGAGGCGATGACCGCCGAGCAGACAGGCGAAGTGCGCGGAAGGCTGACGATCGGCGCACCGACCTCGTTCGGCATCCTGCATTTACAGCAGGCGATTCCGCATTACCTGCGCCGCTACCCGCAGGTACAGATATCGCTGAGCCTGTCCGACCGCCTCATCGATGTCGTCGACGAGGGTTTCGACCTCGTCATTCGCATCGCCGCGCTGGAAGACTCGAGCCTGATCGCGCGCCGACTCGCACCCTGCCGGCGACTGCTGTGCGCATCGCCAGCCTACCTCGAGGAACGCGGCACACCGCACACGCCACAGGATCTCGCGCTGCATAATTGCCTGGTTTATTCGAACGAGCTGACGCCGGACAGCTGGCGCCTGCAGGGACCGGCAGGCGTCGAAACGGTCCGCGTCAACGGCCCGCTGTGCGCCGACAATGGCGACCTGCTTCGATCGGCCGCGGTCGCCGGGCTCGGCGTTACGCTGCTGCCGAGCTTCATCGTCGGCGAAGACCTGCGCGCCGGCCGTCTGCGCGAGGTGCTGGCAGACTATTGCCCGCCGCAGATTTCGATTTACGCGGTGTACCCGTCGCGGCGATACCTGTCGGCAAAGCTGCGCAGCTTCATCGACTTCATCGCGGAGTATTTCGGCGAAAATCCGGAGTGGGACCGTTACTGACCGCGGCGGCGATCAAACCGCCTCCTCCACCATGGCCTGCTTCAGCAATTCGATGCGCGGTCTCGCGTCCTCCGAGTTCGGCTTTATTTCCAGCAGCTTCTCGAAAGCGATGATCGCACGCTCGTAATCCTGCTGTCCGCTGAGGATCATGCCCAGCCCCCAGATCGCGCCGAAATGGCGCGGTTCGAGTTTCAGCGTCTGCTCGATATCGGCGAGCGAGCCCTCGAAATCGTTGCGGTAAAAACGGATCGTCGCGCGCCGGTTCCAGCCTTCGGAAAACATCGGCGCCTTCTTGATGACGAGCCCGTAAACGGCCTCGGCGGCGGCCAGGTCGCCGGCGCGCACCAGCGCGGCGCCCTCGCCCATCAGCGAATCTATCTCGGCGCTGCCGCTGTCGTACCAGATCTCCCAGATATCGGCCTCGACCTCGAGCAGTTCCGCGGCGTCCTGGCTGGTCTGCAGGGTGTGAAAAAGATCGTCCAGCCGCTGGTCCGTCTGGTCCGCGCCGCCGCCAAGCGGAATACAGGCGAGCAGCAATGCGCAGAGCTGTAACATCCGCCGCATCGGTTTCATCGTTAATCTCCCGGATCCAGGCTGTTGCTGACAGGGCAATGCTACCAGCGTTTCGGCAACGGTTCTAACCCCGGGCCACGGGACAAGACCGCCGCGCGGTAAGGAAAGGCGTGCAGCTCGGCCCCCGGCGCTACTATAATCGGCTGTACCCGGCCCTCGGAGAACTTCATGCTACCGCTCAACCTGTCCGCCAACGAATGCCGCGTCATCGGCTGCCTGATGGAGAAATCCGTCACCACCCCGGATCAGTATCCGCTCACGCTGAACGCGCTGACCAACGCCTGCAACCAGAAATCCTCGCGCTCGCCGGTGATGGCACTGTCGCAGGGAGCGGTGCAGCATACGGTGCGCGGCCTCGAGCAACAGCATATGCTGCGCATCGAGGAAAACTTCAAGCGCGGCGTCGAGAAATACAGCCAGCGCCTGTGCAACTCGTCATACAGTGAACTGCAGTTCGACGGCGCGCAATTCGCCATCATCTGCCTGCTGTTGCTGCGCGGACCGCAGACGCCGGGCGAGCTGCGTACGCGCAGCGGCCGGCTGCACGAATTCGCCGATAACGATGCGGTCGTAACTGCGCTCGACAGCCTGATCGACTGGCCGGGCGATGCGCTGGTCGTCAAACTGCCGCGCAGCCCGGGACGCAAGGACTCAGAATACATGCACCTGCTCGGCGGTGAAATCGATGTCGACGAGTACGCGGCACAGGCCGCCGCGGAGACGCCCGCGGCGAGCGCGCCGCGTTCCTCCATCGCTCAACTCGAGCAGCGCGTCAGCGCGCTAGAGGCCGCGCTCGCCGAACTGCAGCAGCGCCTGGACTGAGCGCGCTACTCGCGGGCGACGAACTGCAGCGACTGGTGCGCCGTGCGCCGGGCCTGGCGGCGCTTCAGCGGCGACTTGAAGAAACGGGTCAGCGCGGCTACCAGCAGGCGCGCATCATCATCCTCCAGCTCGGCGATTTCCTCGCGCACCGCGAGCGCCGTCTTCAACAGGTGTACCGAGACGATGTGTTCGCCCTGGCCATGGTCGAGGACGGTTTCGATCAGGCCTTGCATCTGCGTTGCCGGATCGTCCGCACACCAGGCTTCGATGTCGGGCTGGGTCGTGGCGAAGGCGGAATTGCGGCCGCTGAAGCAGGCCATTTGCAGCAACCCCTCCGGCCAAAGTTCCGGGTAGCGTCGGCATTGCCGCCGGACCGCGTTGGCGAAGGTAAGGCCGTGGGTAAAGTCGAGCCAGCCGACGTTGCCGGATACCGGAACTCTTATCCTGTCCTGCCGGGCGATATCGAAGCTGAGCAGGTTGGCCGCATTCGCCAGCAGCAGTGCACGATAGATTTTTTCGGGCGGTTCGGCACTGCAGGCGACGGCGGCCTGCAGCGACTTGTTGATGCCTAGTCCGCGCCATGCCGACGGCTCGGCGCGCCTGCCCTTGTGCTTACCCCAACGCACCAGCTGGGTGGCGTAGGCGCGAAACTCCGGAATCCGGTCTTCCCGCCGGGCGAATACCAGCGAACGCACCAGCGACAGCAGCACGGGTTCGAGCACCGCCTCGCCCAGCAGTTCGATCAGCTGCCCGGCCTTGACGACATAAATCAGCGAGTGACCGAAGTCGTTGTAGTGCAGCAGTGCCGCCCGCGTCAGCGCGGCCTCGAGGTCGGCAAAGCCGAGACCATCGCGGATGCCGCCGCGAATCGAGGCCAGCGCCGCGGACTCGTTTTCCTTGTCGATCTGCTCGACAAAATCCGCCTCGTCGAAACTGGCGACATCCCCGGCATAGGGATAATCGCGCTCGCGCAGCACGTCGTAGGCGACATGGGAGACGCTCTCGACCAGGCACACCAGTGCGAGTTCGCGGTGGTCACGATGCTCGTGGTAAAGAGTCAGCCAGTCGGCCATGCCGGCGTAGGCGTGGGTCCAGCCAAACTCCAGTTTGCGCCAGGACCAGTCGATCGCCAGGCGCGGTACGTCCATCGGCTCGGCACCGAGGCGCAGTAGCCGCGCCGTTTCGCGCGCGATCCGATCGTAGCTGTAATCGTCGAAGGCATCGTGCAGGTTGTTGCGGATGGCTTTATAGCGCTTGGCGTAAGGCAGCTCCGTCAGATCGACCCAGATATCGCCATCGCGAATCTCGACCGGGTAGACACGCAGGCGATCGCCGCCGTACAGATTGTCGCCACTGCCGAGATCGAATTTCCAGTTGTGCCAGTTGCAGGTCAGTATGCAGGCCGACGACAGGCTGCCCTCGGACAGCGGGTAGCCTTCGTGCGGGCAACGGTTATCGCAGGCCCTGACGCCGTCCTCGGTATTGAACAGGGCAATCTGCCGGCCGTCGACGCGAACCATTTTCGCACTACCCGGCGCCAGTTCCGCAAGCGCCAGCAGGCGTCGCCAGTCTCGCTGTCCGCCCTCGTCTCGATCCGCTACCAACGCCATCGCAGCCGCCTCTTGCAAAAAATTGACCGCAGTATAAAAGTTCAAGTTAACTTTAAGTCAATCTGAAAATACAAAGGTGAGGGCCGATGAAATCTGCCAGTGAACTGATGTCCATCGGTGAGGCGGCGCGACGCAGCGGCGTCGCCACCTCGACGTTGCGCTTCTACGAGTCGCGCGGGTTGATCCAGTCGCGACGGGTGAGCGGCAACCACCGGCGCTATCAGCGCGCGACGCTGCGCCGGATCGCGATCATCCGCGTGGCGCAGACACTGGGGCTAAGCCTCGCCGAAATCGCCGAGGCTTTCGACAGTCTGCCCGCGCAGCGCAACCCGACGCGCCGGGACTGGGAGCGGCTGTCGAGGCGCTGGCGCGGCCAGCTCGACAAGCGCATCGCCGATCTGCAAAACCTGCGCGACCGCCTCGGCGGCTGCATCGGCTGCGGATGCCTGTCGCTGACCAATTGCTCGCTTTACAACGCCGGTGACAGCGCCGCCGGGTTCGGGCCGGGCCCGCGCTTCCTGCTGGGCGACGACCCGGAGTGAGCGCGATCCGCGCCGGATCGAGGCTTAGTTGCGAAACGAAGGGTCTTTCTCGTCGAGCAGCCTGACAACCGCGTTCCAGGCCATGTCGACATGTTCCATCGACGTGGCCGTGCGCTCGCGGCCGTCGCGCGCGAGTTCGTCGACCACCGCCGAGGCCGGGGTAACATATCCCTCGCGGCAGGACAGCACGTCGACCTGCACCTTGCAGGCGTTTTCTACCGTGTAAAGGTAGTAAAAGGCTTCGGCGACGTTACGGCCAACCGAGAGCAGGCCGTGGTTGCGCATGATCATGATCCACTTGTCGGCGATGTCCGCGGCGAGCCGCTCGCATTCCTCGTTGCCGGCGCGCGCGATGCCGTAATCGTGATAGCACAGCAGGTCGCGGATTTCGTTGGCCTGCTGGGTCAACGGCAACAGGCCGCAATCCATGCAGGAGACCGCCATGCCCGCACGGGTATGGCTGTGCAGCGCAACGTTGACATCCGGGCGCGCCTTGAGCATCGCCGAGTGAATGGCGTGGCCGGCCTCGTTGAAGGGGAAATCGCCGTCGACGACATTACCGTCGAAGTCGACCTTGATCAGGTTGCTGGCGCAAATTTCGTGGAACAGCAGGCCGTAGGGATTGATCAGGTATCGCCCGGGTTCACCCGGCACGCGCGCGCTCAGGTGGGTAAAAATCGAATCGGTCCAGCCGTAATGCACGAACGCGCGGTAGCAGGCTGCGAGCTGCACGCGCAGCGCCCATTCCTCTTCGCTGTAGCGCGAAGACGCCGCTGCAGTCGACTCAGGCATGGCAAAGGCCGAGGATAAGGAGCGGAAATTGAACGACAGTAGTCATGCTCTAATCCGGGTAGAAAATCCCGATGGTACCGCCCGGCTTGCGAGCTGCCAATAGCGCGCCGCAAACCAACCCTGCCAACCGACCCGGCGAAATCCCGTCGCGGAGCAAAAATCCCTGCGAAATCACCGACTTCTCCTATAGTTAGCAAGTATTGCCGGCAAGCCCGGCATTCTACAAAAGGGGAAAATAACATGAGTGAAGCAACTACGATGGATGCTGCGAATCCATATAACGCGCCCGATGCCGAACTGGGCCACGGCGGAGACGATACCTATACGCCCAGTATTATCTCCTTCAACGGCCGAATCGGCCGGCTGAGATATCTCGCCTACGGCATGGGTACCTATATTCTGATGATGCTGGTAATGATCCCGCTGGCCGGGACCTCGGCGATACTCGGCGGCGGAGAGGGCATGTCGGCGATCGGCATGCTGCTGATGGCCGTGGTCTACATTGCCATGCTGGTCGCCGGAATCGCCTTTGCCAAGCGCCGCCTCAACGATCTGAATCGCAGCGGCTGGTGGTTCCTGCTGGTGTTCGTGCCGATCGTCAACCTGTTACTGACGATCTACCTGATCTTTTTCCCGGGTACCGACGGCAGCAATAACTGGGGGCCGGCGCCGGGACCGAACTCGATCGGTGTATTGATTCTCGGCTGGTCGATGCCGGTACTGATGGTGCTCGGTATTGTCGCCGCGATGATGGTGCCGCAACTCGCCGGGATGCAGGCCCAGTAATCGATTGCGATGCGCCGGAGCGGGAATCGTTCCGGCTTCGCCCGCGGCGCTCCGGCGCCGTCAGGCGTTCACGCGCGGCAGCAATTGCAGACAGTGATCGCGCGTGTCGCCGATCATCGCGGCCGGCGCGCCGCCCTTGGCTAGCACGCGCGCGCCGAAATAAGCACTGATGACGAAGGCGGCCAACGAAGCCGCCTGTTCCTCGTTCACTCCTTCCCGGGTCAGGGCATCGACGATCGCCACCTTGAACCGGCGGATAGTCGTCTTTACCTCGTTCCTCACCTCGCGGTCGCTGCCGGCCTTCTCCAGGCTGGCGTTGCACAGCAGGCAGCCGCCGGCGAAGATACCGCGCTTGGTTGCCTCGATCACCTGGTCGAACAGGCGCCTGATCTTTTGCCGGGTACTGCCCTCGCCGTTCAAAATCTCGACCTGGGCCTGGATGCGGCTGCCGTTGTAGTGCTTCAAAGCGGCGAGATAGATCGCATGCTTGTCGCCGAAGGCGCCATACAGGCTGCCCTTGAGCAGGCCGGACGCGGACACCAGGTCCTGCATGGTAGTGGCCTCGTAACCCTTGTCCCAGAAAACGTTCATCAGGTTTTCGATAACCTGCTGTTCGTCAAATTCCCGCGGCCTTGCCATAATCGATCCGATGATGAGATAGGCAAAACTTTATGACCAGTTGGTCAATAACACAAGCCTCCGTGGCTGACACAGTTCACAGAATGAACAATTTTTCCTGTCCCGACCAGATTCCTCTATGCCGACGGTCATCACCATGATTAGACCGTGCCGGCCCGCTGCGGGTTTTACATCGTCGCGGATTGATGACAACATCTGCCGCCGGAATTGCCGTTTTACAGCGCCAGGGCAAAGCGCAAACTGGCGGAAGGATGAGAACGAAACCTGATCATGAACTTTGAACCGAGCGAAAAAGTCAGCCGTCTGAGCCGTCAGCTGCAGACATTCATGCGCGAGCAGGTGCTGCCGGCGGAGAGCCGCTTTCGCGAAGAGCTCGCCGGCGCGGCCAGCCGCTGGAGCACACCGCCAGTGATCGAAGAGCTGAAATCGCGCGCGCGCGAGGCCGGCTTGTGGAACCTGTTCCTGCCCGGGCACGAGGCAGGCGCAGGCCTCGGCAATCTCGAATACGCGCCGCTGGCCGAAATCATGGGCCAGGTCTGGTGGGCGGCCGAGGTTTTCAACTGCAACGCACCGGATACCGGCAACATGGAAACCCTGCTGCGCTATGGCACAACGGAGCAGCAGGAGCGCTGGCTCACGCCACTGCTCGAGGGCAGGATCCGTTCCGCGTTCGCGATGACCGAACCCGACGTCGCCTCGTCGGACGCCACCAATATCCGCTGCTCGATCAAACGCGATGGCGACCAATACGTCATCGACGGCCGCAAGTGGTTTACCACAGGGGCGATGCGCGATAGCTGCGAGCTGCTGATCGTCATGGGCAAGACCGATCCCGACAACCCCGACCGCCATGCCCAGCAATCGATGATCCTGGTGCCGCGGGATACGCCGGGCGTGAAAATCCTGCGGCAGGTGACGACGCTGGGCTACGACGACGCGCCTTTCGGCGAACCGGAAATCCTGTTCGAGGGCGTGCGCGTGCCGCGCGAAAACCTGCTGCTCGGCGAGGGCCGCGGCTTCGAAATCGCGCAGGGCCGCCTCGGCCCCGGGCGTATCCATCACTGCATGCGGCTGATCGGCGGCGCGCAGCGCGCGCTCGAGCTGGTGCTCGACCGGGTCGAACAGCGCAGCACATTCGGCCGCAAGCTCTCCGAGCATCAATCGGTGCGTGAAGACATCGCCAGGTCCTGGTGCGAAATCGAACAGGCGCGCCTGCTGACGCTGAAGGCGGCCGACAGGATCGACCGCGAGGGCGGCAAGGCGGCGCGCGACCTCATCGCTGCGATCAAGATCGTAGCGCCGTCGATGGCGCAAACCGTGATCGACCGCGCCATGCAAATTCATGGTGCGCTCGGCCTGACCGCGGATCTGCCGCTGGCGGAACTGTTCAACTACGCTCGCCAGATCCGCCTCGCCGACGGCCCGGATCAAGTGCACATGATGGCGCTCGCGCGGCAACTGCTGAAAGCGCGCCATGGCTGATTCCCGGGCCGTTTCGACAGATGCACGATAAGCCCGAGTGCGCGCTGATCACCGGCGCCAGCGGCAATCTCGGCCGGCTGGTCGCCGGCAAGCTGATTGCGCGCGGTCAGCGCGTCATCGGCCTGGACCTGCCCGACTGCGCGCAGCCGGCGACAACAGCCCTCGAGACCTTCGTCGAGGCGGACGTTCGCGACAGCGGCCTGCTGCAGGACGTACTCGAGCAGCATCGCCCGGATACCATTTACCACCTCGCCTCGCTGTTGTCCGGGAGTTCCGAGTCGGACCGGGCGGCGGCCTGGGAGATCAATGCGAGCGCGTCCTTCAACCTGTTGAATCTTGCCTGCGAGACCGGCGTAAACAGGTTTTTCTTCCCCAGCAGCATCGCCTGCTACGGCCCGGTCGACAAGCTGCCGATGCCGCTAGAGCATGAACAGTGGCCGGAGAGCCTTTATGGCGCGACCAAGGTAGCGGTGGAGCGACTGGGTGTTTACTTCAAGCTGCGCCACGGGCTCGACTTTCGCTGTCTGCGTTTTCCGCTGGTGGTTTCGCCCTATGCGCCGGCAGGCGCGGTGTCGGCTTTCCCCTCGCATGCGCTCAGGGCCGCGTTCAACGGCAAACCCTTTCGCTTCCCGGTCGCCGAATCCACCGGCGTATCGACACTGTTCCTCGAAGACGTGGTCGACAGCATCGTCGATTTCACCGCCACCGACCCGGCCCGGCTCAACCGCCATGCTTATAACCTGCATGCCTACTACCTGTCGGCGGGCATGGTCGCCGCCGCGGCAAGGGAGCGTTTTCCCGGTTTCGATTACAGTTTCGAGCCGGTAGAGGCGGCTGAACGACTGATTGCAGCCTGGCCCGACGAGGTCGACGACAGCGATGCGCGGCGCGACTGGGGCTGGAATCCCGCTTTCGATTTCGACCGCTCGGTGTCGCGAATCTGCGAACTGCTGAGTGTCGAGGCGAAGGCAAGCGGCGGATAGAGAAAAGCCGACGGACAGTCAATTGCCCGCAGAGCCCGACCGGCCTTCCGGATTATTCCCGCGTTAAGCTACTTCAGCGGGGTGTAATCGTACTTCTGGCCGCCAATGGTGGCCTGGTACATCAGGCCGCCCTTGCCCATGGTGAATACGACCATGCCCTTGCGGTATTTCGCTTCCGCCTGGTTTTCGTTGGCGCTGGCAGAGGCGCCCTCGGTGCCCGCCTGGGCGCCGGCACTTGCGGTGATGGCGATCGCTTCCGCCTGCGCGCCGAATTCGAAACTGCCGCTGGTAAACTCATCGAAGGCGCGCTTGTCTTCGAAGTAAATCACCTGCCGGTAGGCCTGGCCGCCGAGTTGCAGGCCGATGCTGAGCTGGGTCATCGACGCATCGCCGGTCTTCTTGCCACCGCGGTATACCCCGCCGGTGCCGTGGGCGCCGCCGATGCCGATACCACCCTTGCCGATGGTCGGGAAAACGGCGTAGCCGTAGGCGGATTTATGGAACTTCGCCACCACGTCGGACTGCAGCAGCTTTTTCAGCGCCACCTGGTCCTCGTCGGGGTCGCTTGCCTTGAGCGGAGATGCGAACGCGAAAGCGGCAATCAGGACGAGCAATGCGGATCGGAAAGACATGTGGCTAAACCTCTGTTGTTACCTGGCGCGATATTAAGCCGCGCGCCGGTAAATATCCAGATTCAACCCGCGCTTTTCGTCTTATTTCACACTCTCCGAGGCGCTGTAGGCGAATCGGCGCAGGTCGAAACAACGCTTTGACGGCGATGTCGCTCCGAGAATAGCCATTGTCTATCCAGGCGCGATGAGACAGACTTGGACACTCCAGTTTCAGAACTAAAGAGTCCTGGCAATGCACGCCGAACCGCTATCGCAACAACACGCGATGCCGCTGCTACCGGCAATCCCATCGGATCGCTCCGTCCAATCCGCGCTCGACTGGGTTGCGCAAAACGCCGGGGAGATCCAGCGCCTTGCCGCGACCGCGGGTGTCGTGCTGATCAGGGGCTTCCAAATCACCACGGCGGAAGACTTTCGCGCCCTGTGCCAGGCCATCGAGCCGGAACTGCGGAGCTACACCGGCGGCGATTCGCCGCGCACCGGGGTCGCGGACAAGGTCTATACCTCGACCGAGTACGACCCGTCGCTGGAAGTGTTTCTGCACAACGAGCTGTCCTACGCGGGCTGGTCACCGCGGCTGGTTTTCTTCGGCTGCATGCTCGCCGCAGAGCACGGCGGCGAGACACCGATTGCCGACGGCCGCCTGATCTACCGGAATATGCCATCGGACATACTGAACCGTTTCGAAGCGCGCGGCATCGCCTACCTGCAGCACCTGTGGGACGCCGAGGGCGAGCCCGGCATCGGCAAGAGCTGGCAGGATACCTTTGAGACTACTGAGCGCGGCGCGGTCGAGGATTACCTGCGCCGCTCCGGCATGAGCTGGCAATGGACCGAATTCGGTCTGCGCACGCGCGCACCGCATCCCGCGGTGGTATCGCATCCGCAGACCGGCGAGAAGTGCTGGCGCAACCAGGCCGACCAGTGGCACCGTGATTACGCCGGCGTGAAAACCTCGTTCGGCGACGCGAGTGATCCGCGCTTCGATCCCGCGACCGCGGGCGAACAGACCCTCGGCAATCATGTCACCTACGCCGACGGCGGCGCGATCGACGTCGACGATCTGAAAACGGTGCGGCGCGTGGCGCAATCGGTCGAAGTGGTTTTCCCGTGGCAGGCGGGTGATATCATGGTGCTCGACAACATCCTCGCCATGCACGGCCGCAAACCCTATCGCGGACCTCGACGGGTGCTCGTCGCCATGGCCTGAACGGAGAGAAACAACAGCAAATGAATACCATCGACCAACTGCGGCGCGACCTGGCCGCGGCCCTGGTGCTCGCGCACCGCTTCGGATTTTCCGAGGGCATATGCAACCACTTCTCCGCCGTGGTGCCGGGCGAGGCGGAGCGCTACCTGATCAATCCCTACGGCATACACTGGTCGATCATGCGCCCCTCCGACCTGTTGCTGATCGACGGTGACGGCCGCGTGCTCGAAGGCGATGGCGAGGTCGAGGCAACCGCGCGCTTCATCCACGTCGCCGGCCATCGCGCCAACCCGCGTCACAAGGTCCTGCTGCACACGCACATGCCGCATGCGACCGCGCTGACGATGCTGGAGGGCGGCAAACTGGTAATGGCGCATCAGACCGCGGTCCGCTTCCACGAGCGCATGGCGCATCATCCTTTCGGCGGTATCGCGCTCGACGACGCGGAAGGCGAGCGCATCGCGGACGCGCAGCGCGACAATCCCGATATCGACATCCTGTTCCTCGATAATCACGGCGTGACAGTCGGCGGCGAG
>Ga0209536_100005036_pt1 | contig 20701 bp, 18 predicted proteins | sample DeeMarSeWOR28_12_FD_187461 | JGI IMG/M metagenome (GOLD analysis project Ga0209536, IMG submission 187461) | Marine sediment microbial communities from White Oak River estuary, North Carolina - WOR-2-8_12 (SPAdes) (version 2) | ecosystem: Environmental > Aquatic > Marine > Intertidal zone >... | reverse complement strand
AGCTCGTCGATGGACGGTCCGAGCTGCAATCCGTTGAGATCCGCTTCCGCGCCGAACGCGACCTCGACCCATTCGAAATCCGCATCGAGCCCATTGGGATTTGCTATCCACTCGGTGATGCGCACGTCCTCTGCGCGTGGAGCCACGACGACCCGCGCCGACTCACCCTCCAAGCAGGTCCCCTCCAATGGTGTCGTCCCACATGAGCTGTTGCGCCGCCCGGGCGTGCCCAAGCTCCCGTCGCTCAGCGTGCTGACGCCATTGGGGGTCGGACACCACGCGGCTGGGTCGTCGTTCACCTCGTGATCGGGCGCCAAGGCGCCGTCCAGCTCTTGCGCCCGACCATCTTTCGTCCTCGCGTACGAGACGCGGTCCAAGAGGCGGTCGCCGCACCAGATCGACACGCTCCCCTCAGTGTTGCGGAGGCTCCCGAGGGCATCTCCGTAGCTGTAGTCGATGTGCTCGGGCATGGCTTCGCCCGCCGCGTTGCCAAGAACGAAGTAGTCTCCAGCCCCGACCGCGCCGTCGAGCAAGCGATGAGCCTTTGGACTCACGCCATCGGCCCGACTCGCCGTCACGGTGATGCCCAGGAGCGAAACCGAATCGGGGCGCGTGTTGAAAAGCTCGATGTACTCGCGGTCGCCGTCCCTTCCCACGGGATTCGCGTGCACTTCGGTGACGACGAGATCCCCCGCGTTGACGTCGTCACAGCCGTAGTCGACGCTGAGCGCCTCTGGGCCGCACGCGCAAAAAGAGAACACCAGACACGCGGACCCGCGCGCCCAACTCCGAAAACCAGACATATCGACCTCCCGCCGTTTTGGTTTGGCGGGTTATCGGCCGGTCACGCCGCGAGTTTCGTCAGATCTCGCCTGGCAGCTTTGGCGTAGTCACCTGGGCGACGTCGTCGACGACGAGTTGAAGCGTGCTGTAGCTCCCCTTCGTGTATCGCTCGACCCGGCCACGCACGACAACAGGCTCGCCCTGGTAGTCCGCGACCCCGCTCTCGTTGAATACTTCCCTGTCGAAGAAGATGAGCGGCAGCGGTCGTTTTGGCTGCATATCGAGTGTAACTCGCACGAGCCCTTTGAAGTGCTTGACGCGATCCACCGTCGACAACACCACTACCTCCTTGCCGAGGCTTGCCTCGAGTCGATTCGGTGCATCCCAGTGCGAGAGCAAGATGAAGTTGCTCTCCCGAGTTGCTTGGTGTTCGAAGGCACGGATGAAGTCGGCGCGCGCGTCCCACCATGCCTTGCGCTCGTCGTAGTCCCCGTAGCTCTGCGCATTGGGGTTCCAAATGCCGCGCTTGGCTTGCTTCGCCTCGGCCTCGGCGTGCGAGAGCTGGTTGTGAAACCGATGCGAGTAGCCGTACTTGGTGAAGTACGGGCTCATGCCTGCGCGAACGCACTCGACGTTGTAGCTGGTCCAGCGACCGTTCTTCTCGACGAGTGCATAGGCAAGAGGCCGGCCGAAATGCCCGCGGATCTCTTTTGGGTCATCGCGCTCGAGCCGCACCGACTCGGCGCCTTCGAAAAACGCCTTGGCAAACTCGCTTGCCTGTTCTCCCATCGGCGTGCCGGTCTTCCGCGGCCGCTTGGCGTCGCCGCGTTTCATCTTCAAATAGCCTTCGAAGTCCTTCGTTGCCGCCGCACGCTCCGCCTTGCCGTGGAACCGCTCCTCGGTGTCGAGCGATAACAGGCGAATCGATTTGTCGATGCCCTCGACCCGAATGGTGTCCCCATCGATCACGGGGTCGGGCGCCAAGCGGTACTCGCCGATGAGAAGCCCTTCCTCCTCGACCGCTGTGTTTCGCGAGTCCGATGATCCGCGCTTTTCGACTCGCCCGTCCTCGGCTGCCGGCGCTGCCGGCGCTGGTGGCTCCTTTGGTGGCGGCTCGGCGGTCGCGCCTTGATCACAGCCGATGAGGGCCGTCACGATCCACGCACACACCAGCCACTCGATGCCCCGCTTCCCCATCGCTCGTACCGTATTCAATTTGACGGAACGCCACCAGGTCTTACGAGACACGCAGCATGACGAATCTAGATTCATCCTCGATCGACGCGTACGCTGCCAAGGAAGCCGGTTCCGCGCTCACCCCTATTGCTTACTCGCCCGGTGTCCTCGGCCCCAATGACGTTGAGGTCGAGATCAGCCATTGCGGGATCTGTCACAGTGACCTTCATCTGATCGACAACGACTGGCGAACCAGCCAGTACCCACTGATCCCCGGCCACGAGGTCGTCGGAACCGTCGCACGGAAGGGAGATCTTGTGTCGCATTTGCAGCTCGGCGATCGCGTTGGCGTTGGATGGCAATGCGGAAGCTGCCACGCCTGCGAGTGGTGCGAGCGAGGTGACGAGAATCTCTGCAGCAACAGCGTCGAGACCTGCGTTGGCAGGCCCGGCGGCTTCGCAAGCCGCATCCGCATCGACGGAAGGTTCGCCTTTGGAATTCCAGACGGGCTCAGCTCCGAAGTGGCAGCGCCACTGTTCTGCGCTGGGATCACCGTCTACTCGCCGATCCGGCAGCATGCGCGTCCACAGAGCCGGGTGGGTGTTATTGGAATCGGCGGGCTCGGCCACCTCGCGATTCGTTTCGCGCGTGCGTTCGGATGCGAGGTCACCGCGTTCTCGTCGACCCCCGACAAGGAAAACGAGGCGCTTGCGCTCGGAGCTGATCATTTCGTCTCGAGTGTCGATGATGCCGCGCTCAGAGCCCAAGGTGAATCGTTCGATCTCATCATTTCCACGGTAAACAGGTCGCTCGACTGGAAGCGCTATGTCACGGCACTTCGTCCCGACGGGGTTCTGTCCTTCGTCGGTGCCTTGGACGAGCCGCTGACGATTCCTACGGGCCTTCTCCTTTCAGGTCGCCGCTCAATCTCGGGAAGTCCGATCGGAGGGCGCGTTGCGATCCGCGAGATGCTCGACTTCGCCGCCAGGCACCAAATCGGCGCTCAGGTCGAGGTTCTCCCCATGAGCAAGGTCAACACCGCACTAGATCGGCTGCGCCGGAACGAAGTGCGCTACCGGTTCGTGCTCGAAAACGACTAGGGGTCGACCGGGATGCCGGAGCTAGTCGTCATCACGGGGGTCGATGCCGGCAAGTTTTCGAGCGAGCCTTTTCTTTACCGCGAGATCCATCTGCCTGCCAATCTGAATCCGCTGTGCTTGAGGCGAGCCCGCGCCGTGAAGGGATTCCGTGAGGTATCCCACCGCGTTCCGCCCCATGGTCATGTTCTCGATGAGCCGAAGGATGCGAATGCGGGACTCCGTTGGCACGTCCGCGCGACCCTTCAAGTACTTCTCGAGCAGCGCGCCGAGCTCCGGGTGAGTGAGCTCCTTTTCCGACGGCGCCGTGCTCACCAACCCGCCCGCCAAGTCTTGCGCCAATCGGCCGATCTCGAACGGCATCTTGGTCACGTGGTGTTTGCACACGTTCGCGAGCATCTCGTCGTTCAGGTAGCAACCCGACTTCGTCGGCTTTGCCTGATGCGAGGACGCGATGCCCGCCGCGTACATCGTCTCGTTGAGATGCGTCATCTGCACGAGCTTGTCTTTGACGTGCGAGGCTCTATCAGCGCCGTTGTACTCCGCGATCTGAGCTGCGGCGCCGATCAGAACGTCACCAACGCCTGTCTTGCAAACGTAGCTTCGGCGGTGGTAGCAGGTGAAACGCTCGACGAGCATCGAAGCGAACTCGTGCTCGCCATGCATGAATACGTGGCTCCACGGGACGAACACGTCGTCGAGCACGACCATCGCTTCCTGGCCCGAGAACTCCGCGTTGCCAACATCGATCGACCCACCTTCCATGCTTCGGGTGTCACACGATTGCCGCCCATAAACGTAGGTGATCCCTGGCGCGTCCACCGGGAATGCGGCGACGACCGCATAGTCCTCGTCCTTGGGGCCGAGGCGCATGGTGGGCATCGCGATGATCCAATGTGAATTGATGCAGCCCGTTTGGTGCGCTTTCGCGCCCTTGAGCCAAACGCCTTCGTCGTTCTTCTTCGTGACATGAACGAAGAGATCTGGATCGGCCTGCTCGTGCGGCGCCTTGCTGCGGTCACCCTTCACGTCGGTCATTGCACCACCGACGACGTAATTGCGCTCCTGCATCGTCGTTAGAAACGCCTTCAGGCGATCGTGGTACGGGGTTCCGTGCTTCTCGTCGATTTCGTAGGTTACCGAAAAGAGCGCGTTGAACGCGTCCATGCCCACGCAACGTTGAAAGCAAGTGCCCGTATTCCGGCCGAGCTTTCGTTGCATCATATTTTGCGCGACGAGATCGCTAGCGCTCTGAGCGACGTGGAGGAAACGGTTGACAGGCTTTCCCGTCAGCGACGATTCGACGGTTGCGACTTCGGGCTCGCGCAGCGCCAAATCGTAGGTCTCCGCGACCGCATTGATCGACGGGCGAATCATCGGGTGATCGACGGGCTCATCGACGAGCTCGCCGAATAGAAACACCCGCAGGTTGCGGCCGCGAAGGCTCGCGATGTAGTCGTCGCCGCTTTCGATGCGTGGCGGCCGGTCGCCGTTGCCGAGGGCCATCGAGCTACTCTACCACGCTCCTCAGAGGGTGGTGCCCGAGAGCTCGGCCCATGTTTCTTCCGCGAAAAACCGCCCTCTGTCGTCCCGGCCGAGACGGCCGAGCGCGACTTCGTGGTCGTGCGTGAAGAACAAGCGGCCTCGGTCTTCGAGGAGCCGGGTGAGCAGGTCGGTCTTTTCGTCGATTAAGCGCTCCGGGTACCGATCGTATCCCATCGTGATCGGCAAATGCACCCAAGCGCGCCCGGGAATGAGGTCTGCAGCGAAGACGACTGGTCCGTCCTTCCCTGGAATCTCCGTGAGCATGAGACCGGGCGTGTGACCGTCGGAGAGCCAGAGCTTGTAGTCGGCGCCAAGCGCGTCCGAGCGATGTCCTTTGACGACCTCGAGACGGCCGCTTTCTTCGAGTAGCGGCGGAAGCTCCGGGATGAACGACTTGCGGTCGCGCGCGTGGGGATGCTTGGCGCGTTGGAACGCTTCCCAGCTCACGACGAAGTTGGCGTTGGGAAACAAGAGCCGCATCGGCTCGTCGGGCTCGTAGGCGCTCAGCAATCCGCCGGCATGGTCGAAGTGCAGATGCGACAAGACGACGCAGTCGATGTCGACGTCGGAGAACCCTGCCTTCTGCAGATTGTCGAGCAAGACATGTCGCTCTTCTTGGACGCCGAAGCGGTCGCGAAGCTGAGGGGGGAAGAAAGCGCCGATACCGGTTTCAAACAGGATCTTGCGGTTGCCGTCTTCGATCAGCAGCGCCCGGCACGCGAGCGGGATTCGATTGAGCTCGTCGGGCTCGACCCACTTGCGCCAGAGCGCGCGCGGCGCGTTGCCAAACATCGCGCCGCCGTCCAGACGCTGCGAATTGCCCAGAATCGACCATGCTCGCCGGTGCCCCATCGGTGCAGCCTATCAGGGTAAAGGGCCTCTTTGAAGTCAACGCCGCACGACGTACACGTTGGACCTTGCATGTCGGACGACGCGCTCGGCCACGCTCCCGATCAGCCATCGCTCCATGCCACCTCGGCCGTGCGAGCCGACCATGATCAAATCGACGTCGTGATCGCGCGCATAGTCGCAGATCGCCCGGGCGGGTGCGTGATCCTCGATGACAGCGAGCTCCACTGGGATTCCGGCGAGGTGAGTGTCCCGCAAGGACGCGAGCTGTTCTTCATGTGCGCTTCTGTCGCTTGCCACTGCGGGTTCGAGCACTGCTTGCGGTGGGATGAACCCCTGCGGGTCAGCGATGTGGATCAGCGTGACCTTGCTCCCGTTTGCCCTCGCATACTCGCCGACTTCGGCGAGGGCCGCGCTGGACTGTTCGGAGAAATCGATACACGCGAGAATGTGCTTTGCCGCCATGCTCGAAACCTATCATCTTTCGCAAATGCACGGCACGCGCAGCCGACTCGGGACCATGGCGGCTGCAGGCCTTTGCCTCGCATTCGTCGTGGCGGCCTGCGGCAAATCCAAGAACACCCAGAGCACCATCCCGGCCACCCCGAGCAGCGAAGAGGCGGAGCCGCGCTCCTCACGCCCGTCCCGCGCTGAGGTGGCCTGCCACCTGCACTCCTGCGCCCCGCCGATGTTCTGTAATCCGGACCGTGGCGTCTGTCAGCTCTTGACCTGCCATGACAGCCGTGACTGCCCATATGGGTACAAGTGCGACTTCTCCAAGAATGTCTGCCGGTAGGGCCGTGCGAATCTAAGCATCGCTAACATTGCAGCCCTAGGAATGTAAGCGATGCTAACATCTCTCCTGAGATAGCTCACAACGGGTAAGTTAGCGTTGCTTACATTAGGGCTGCGCATAAGTAAGCAGCGATAACATCCCGTGGTAGATTTCATAGGCGCTGAAAACCAGCTGGGGGCCAATGAGCGAGAAACGATACCATCACGGGAATTTGAGGGAGGCGCTGCTCGAGGCGGCGGCTCGGATCTTCGACGCCGAGGGGCCAGAGGCGATCAGCATGCGGGCCCTCGCACGGGCAGCAGGAGTCTCCTCGGCGGCGCCTTTTCGGCACTTCGCGGACAAGCAAGTGCTGCTCGACGCGATCGCGGAGAGAGCGGGCGCCGACCTCGATCGCAAGCTCGACGAGGCAGCGGTCGAATGCAGCGACGCGCTCACGCAGTTCCGAGCAATGACGGTCGCCTACGTGCGCTATGCGGCTGAGCACCCCGAGCTTTTCGCGCTGGTTCACAGCCGTTCCGCAGTCTCTGGTCGTTTCCTGGGTCAGGTCAAGGATGAGCGCCGCCTGAAGTTGATCACGCTCATCATCGAGGGCCAGAACGCAGGCCTCATCCCGGACGCCGACCCGGAGCTCATCGCGTTGACGAGCGAGGCGCTCACCCACGGCCTCGCGCGCATGATCGCCGACCGTCATCCGCGGGTCAGCAACCTCAGCTCCGAGGACGCTCGCAAGTTGGCATTGGCCGCGACCCAGCTGCTCCAAACCGGAATCGGGCTGTCTTGAGTTAAATCCGACCCACCCACCCCCACCGCGTAATCCTCCCTCCGCGGCCTTCCCTGCGCTGGGCCTTGGCGGCGCATTCGCGCCGGGCTTCGCCCTTCGGGCTCGCGCTACCGCGGAAATGTCATGGGCGATGGGGCATGGAGGACAATGGGTCGTTCCATCATCAGACGATTTCGTATTCCTCGGGCTTGAAGTGTCTTGCTCGCACGACGTACTCCGCTGCGAAACCCGGATACAGCGAGTGGTTGCTGCCGTCTGGGTTCAAGTACCAGCTCTTGCAACCGCCCCACACCATGTGCTTCATCCGCTTCTGAAGCGCCTCGTTGTAGCTGTCCTGTACTTCCTGACGGATGTCCACGTACTTCAGGTCATCGGCTTGGATCTTCTCAATGGCTTCGATCGCGTGCGCGATTTGGGCTTCGGTGTAGACGAGCACGGACGTGTGACCCGGGCCGGTGTTCGGGCCCATCATGATGAACCAGTTGGGGAAGCCGGCGACCGTCATACCCTTGTACGCGACCGCGCCGCCCGCCCAGGCCTCGTCGAGCGTCCTGCCTCCGCGTCCGATGATCGGGAAGGGCGCCGTGGCGAGTCCGAGCTTGAATCCAGTAGCAAGCACGATCGCGTCTGCTTCGTGTAGGGTCCCATCTTCGGTACGAACGCCCTTGGCCTCGATCCGTTCGATCGAATCGGTCACGAGCTCGACGTCGTCTCGCTCGAACGTCGCCCAGTAGTCGTCGGAGACCAGGACGCGTTTGCAGCCGAACTGGAACGTGGGGGTGAGTTTCTTGCGGAGCTCCGGGTCTTTCACTTGTCGGCGAAGGTTCCACTTGGACAGGATGACGCCGATCGTCGAGAGGAGCTTCGAGTTGTAAAACACGATGGGCCCGCGTATCTCGCTGGTCCAGTACTTCACGAAGCGGCTCGCCCGAAGGAAGAACGGAAACCGTGCCATGAGCTTCTTCAACCAGCTCGGGTAGAACGCATCGAACTTGGCGACGACCCAGGCGGGTGTGCGCTGAAACACCGTGAGCAATGCGACGATTGGGGCGATCGACGGCACCACTTGAACGGCGCTAGCGCCCGTGCCGATCACCGAAACCCGCTTGTTAGTGAGGTCCACATCATGGTTCCAGCGGGCGGTGTGCATCATGTCGCCTTCGAAGTCGCTCATTCCCGGAATGTCTGGATATGCGGGGTCGACGAGGCCGCCGACACCTGCGATCACGACCCGCGCAGCAAACTGCTCGCCGAGAGCGGTCGTCAGGTGCCAGACTCCGGTGTCTTCCTCGAAGCGCGCTGTCGCAACCTCCGTGTTGAGCCGCATCTGCCGGCGAAGATTCCACTTCTCCACCACGCCCAACAGATACTGCTGGATCTCGCCCGAGCTTGCGTACCTCTGGCTCCAGTGGGGGTTTTGCTCGAACGACAACGAGTAGACGTGGGACGGAACGTCACAGGCCGCCCCCGGGTACGTGTTGTCGCGCCAAGTGCCGCCGATCTCGTCGGCTCGCTCGAAGATCGTGAAGGAATCGATGCCGGCTTTCAGCAGCTGGATCGCGGCGCCGATTCCTGCAAAGCCCGCTCCGATGATTGCGATGGGGAACTCCGTGTCTCGCTGCACGCCGGGAACCTAGGCCAGCGTCAGCGTCCGTGCCAGTCCAGTTGCACCGCGTGCCCACCCCATGCGCTCGGATGACGGTGGTGGTGCGAATTCTCATCGGTACCGCCGTCAGAGCCTGAATCCGATCTGGAACAGGAACGTTCTTGGGGCGCCTGCCGCGATGTGCCTCGCAGGCTGATCCGGCGGTGGCGTCGTCGGATCCCAGTTGGACTCGAACACGAACTCCTGCGCCGCGTACTGGACGTTGAGCAGATTGAAGGCCTGGAAGCCGAGCTCGAGGAACCACCATGATAGCCCCGCGTTAAGCTCCAGTAGGTTCACGCGCGGCGATGTTTGTGAAAAGCGTAGCGGTCGTTCGCCGAGGAAGGTGTAGCCGAGACCAATTCGGCCGTTGAGGGGGTGCTTGCCGAGCTCGACCAAGTCTTCCGAAGCGCCGACGTCGAGACGAAGCAACCACGGTGGAACGAACGGAATCGGGTCTCCGGCCGCAAGACCAGGATCCGGCTCGCCTGGCTCCGCCGCGGGTGTCTCGTCGAGTGACGCCTTCGCGTAAGTCACCGAGAACGCCCCGTAGAGCCACGGAAGCGGACGCGCCTGCGCATAGAACACCGCGCCGACGCGCGTCGTCGGGCCGATCGGCTCGAAGCGGGCCTCGTGCGCTTCGAAGATCAGATCGTTGCTGAGCTTCGTGAGGAAACCCGTGAGCGCGAGCTTCAGCTCGTCGTTCTTGCCGATTCGCGAACGCAGGCCTACGTCTGCCGAGTGAACTCTGGTGAAATCGACGTTGTCGTTTTCGATGATCGTACGCGCTTGGGGCGAGCGGAAGCCGCGGCCGTATGAGAGCACGACATCCAGCTGCTCGATGGGTTTGACCGTAGCAACCGCGCGCGGTCCGACTGCGACACCTGCGGCCGTGCGGCGATAAGGAACGACGTCGTCCGGTGACACGTTCTCCTGCCAATCCGTGACGTTGAAGAACAAGACGTCTGCACGGACGCCGCCGGTGATGTTGAGGTACTTGGTGAAGTTCCAATCGAGGTCCAGCCACATGCCGACATCGGTTTGTGTGATGTCCGCGTCGATTCGCTCTTCGTAAATGCGATCCTCGGGTGCTGCCATAAGGTTCAGCTCTTGACCGATCAGATCGACGCGTCCGGCCACACCGAATTCCACTGTGCCCTTGGCCCACTCGGCGGGCGCGAACTCCTCGCTGCGGTGTCGCCCGTTGCCCCCAATGACGAAGCGCCGGTCGAGCTGCTCGATCAAGTCGCCGGGGCGGTTGCCATCGGCTTCTTCTTCGAGGAACCCGCTGAAGTTTTCCTTCAGGCGAAAGTCGTGGAACTGAAGCCACAACCCGAAGCTCGAGTTGCGCTTGTTCTCTCCTCGATGCGCACCCGAGACGCCGAGCAAGGCGCTCATGTTGAACCCGTTTTGGGCACGCGCCGTGTCGTAGGGGTAAACGTCCTCCCAGGCGACCTCTCCTGCTTCGATGTCGTCGAGGCGCAACACGCCAGCGAGATTGTAGCGTGCGCCACCGAAGCCGCCGTGCACACGAAACCTCCACTTCTCTCGACCAAAGCCGTATTGGAACATAGCGGAGCCGTCGACGCCGCCGCGATTCTGACCAAACCCGTCGGTGCGCCGAAGTTGGAAGGCGCCGAACGTATCGCTGTCGCTGCCCTCGGGCGCGAAGATCGCAATCTGCCGAAATGTGCGAAAGGAACCGAGGTCTGTCTTGGCATAGACCCCGCGCTGCTCGACTCCGAGCTCGTAGTCGATGGTACCAGCGATCGCGAAGTCACCTTGGATCGGGTCGTAGACACCCTCGGAGACGCGCAGCTCCTGCACGACTTCCGGGATGAGCAGGCCCTGGTAGCTGTACCCCTGGCCGTGGATGTGCGACGGCTGGTTGAGCGGCATTCCTCCGAGCTTGAACTCGATGTCCTGTCCGTGCTCCGAATCGAAGCCCCGCAGGAAGTAGCGTTCCCCGACGGCGCTTCCCTCAGGTTGAGCAGCGTAGAGCCCAGGGACTCGTTTGAGGAGATCGTTGGCGGAGAACACTGGGGCTGCGTTGAGGATGTCCCTGTCGATCGTAAAATCGGCTGCGCCGCGACCGGGGCTTCGCAAGCGTTCAGCGTCAACCTGCGCGTCGGTCCGGTACTGGGGTACAGCGCTAGCGCCGGCGCCAGCATACGCAGCGGTCTCATCATGTACCCCCACTTCGGGTTCCTCGAAGTGAACGGCCACTCGGATCCGGCTTGCGACCTGAACGCCGCCCCGGGTGGCTGGCTCGAACGTCCAGGTCTGCACCGCTTCGACGGCCGCCGCATCGAAGTCCGCGCCCGCCGAGTGCTCGACCACGATATCTGTGACCTTGGCGTCCGCGGTGACCGTGATCAGCAAGATCACGCTCGGATGTAGCCCCGAACCCTCGCGCCCCAGCGGGAACGCCGGAGGCGGCGAGTCGAGCAGATGAGGCGGATGCAGCTCGGGGCCAGCGTCAGTCTGAGTGCCAGCGTTAGCCTCGGTCTCGGTCTCGGTCTCGGTCTCGGTCTCGGTCTCGGTCCCGGTCTCGGTCTCGGTCTCAGTCTCGGTCTCACTCTCGGTCTCAGTGTCGGTCTCAGCGTCAGTGCCGGCGCCAGGCTCCGGCTCTTGGGCGTGGATCGGCCCGCCGGCCCAGAGCAACAGTGCTCCGAGCGCAATTGCGCCCATGTTCGTTCTTCGATTCCCTTTCATTCACGACTCCTGCTTTCGCGCCGATTGCGCGGGTTACGTTCGATTGTTGGACGAACGTTCAGGCAGGTGGTGAATTCTTGGGGGCGACCCGGAAGCGCTCAGCATCGACTGGGACGCATGTGCTTGCAGGACTGAAGGCCTGCCGCAGCTGGACCAGGCGCGGCGACACCCGCGCGGCTGCGATCGAAAGAAGTGCGCCTCGTCGGTCGACCGTGAGCGCGCAGTGTCCGTGTCCCTCATCAGAGCCGTCGTCCGAGCCCGTCTGAAACGCGCCCGAGCCGGTCTCGACATGCGCGGCGCCCTCGTGTTGATGGGCTTCGCCGCCATGGACGAGCTCGCCGTGCTCGGTGCAGCGGCTGTGCTCGACCAGCAGCATGTGGGTGCCGCTCGAGCCTTGCAGAAGCAGCGCGAGCAGGCCTGCCAGGGTGCAAGCGCGCCGAATCATTGCGGATCCGCGCATGTCTGGGATTGACCGAAGCATCAGGACGCTGGCGAGTATGACCGAATCGCCTGGTCTATCAACCATGAGCCTGATGTGCGCTGGAGCAGGTCACCCCGTCGGGCTACACCCCTCGCTCGCTCCGCAGGCTAGGATCTAATGGGCTTGGGGGGCCTGTTCACTCGATGTCGCGGCACGATCCCACCGAAGTAACACGGCGCCATGTCTTTGCGCAGCAAGGGCTCTCCAAAAAGGAGGAGCAGGCGCGCCTCGTCGTGCTCGCCGGCAAGCTCGCCGGAGACAAATACGCGATCGACCACGAGCTCACCCTCGGCCGAGGGGAGCAGGCCGACGTGCAGATCGACGATACGCTCGTCTCGCGTGTGCATTCACGCATTTTCAAGCATGCGAACGGCTCGTTCGTGATCGAGGATCTCGAGAGCCGCAACGGCACGCTCGTCAACGGGATGGCGATCACCAAGCAGGTGCTCACCTACGGAGACCGCATCCAGATTGGAAGCTGCCTCTTGCTGTTCGCGCACCACGACCCGATGGAAGAGCAGGTGGCGCAGCGCCGGAAGCTCGAAGCGATCGGGCGGCTCGGCACAGGGGTCGCGCACGACTTCAACAACCTCCTCGGTGCGGTGCGCTCCAGCATCGACTTCCTAAACGCGCTACCCAACGAAACACAGTTTGGCGATCCGGATGTACGAGAGGCATTCAACGACATTCGCGCTGCGGCAGCGGCAGCCACGGAGATGACCAGCCGGCTCCTCGGATTTGCGCGCGAGGTTCGCGGCAGCCACTCCGAAGTCGACTTGTCGGAGCTCTGTCATCACGTCGTGCAGCTCGCGCGGCACACGTTCCACCGGAGCATCAGCATCGATGCGCGGATCGACCGCGGGCTCAAGGTGAGCGGAGACCGTGGGCAGCTCCATCAGCTCCTGATGAACCTGATGATCAACGCGCGTGATGCCATGCCCAAGGGCGGCAAGCTCAAGATCGAGGCGAAGAAGGCGGACCAACTCGAGCTCGAGAAGGCGCCGCTCAATCCGTTGGTCGCGCATGCGGTCATCACGGTCGAAGACACCGGTGTCGGCATGGACGACGCCACGCGCGAGCGTGCGTTCGATCCGTTCTTCACGACGAAGGGCGACCAGGTAGGCGCTGGCTTGGGGCTTGCCGCGGTGTACGAGATCGCGAAGACGCACAACGGCCACATTACGGTTCACAGTGCGCCCAAGCGCGGCAGTCAGTTCCAGGTGGTCTTTCCGCTGACGAGCGAGCGACCCATGGTGCCCACCGAACCGAGCCTACCGGCGATCAAGCTTCCGCGAACACAATTGCTCATTCTCTTGGTCGACGACGAAGACGTCGTCCGGCGGAGCGCGGGCAGGGTCGTCCGCCAGAGTGGTCACCGCGTGATTTTCGCCAAGAGCGGGAAGGAAGCGTTGCGGATTTACACGGAGACACAGCCGCGGCCGGATCTGGTGCTGATGGACCTCAACATGCCCGGCATGACCGGCGATCAGGCTTTCGAGGAGCTGAAGGCACTCGATGCGCAGGCTCCTGTCGTGTTCGTCTCCGGCTACTGGGATCGCGACCTCGAGCGCAAGCTTCGTGAGATGGGTGCGCTCGGCTTTGTCCAAAAGCCTTACGAAGCTGCTACCCTCCGGGACGCGATCGTTCAAGCGATGACGGCCCAGGCTTCATGATCAAGTACATAGGCTCCAAACGCGTGCTCGTGCCGCACATCGCGCGAGGGGTGGCCGCGTTCCCCCAGTCGGAGCGCGTGCTCGATCTGTTCTCTGGGACCTCGCGCGTCGCGCGGGGTCTGAAAGAGAGCGGCCACTACGTGATCGCGAACGACCACTTGAGCTACGCAGCTACGTTGGCACGCTGTTATGTTCAGGCTGACGCCGTCCGATGGCGGGACGAGGCAGCGCTATTGATCGAGGATCTCGCCAAGACGCCGTCCGCACCTGGGTACTTCACGAAGGCGTTCTGCGAGGACGCGCGCTACCTGCAGCCGGAAAACGGCGCACGTGTCGACGCGATTCGGGAGGAGATCCAGCGCCGGTCGCTGCCCCCGGAGCTCGAAGCCATTGCCTTGGTGTCGCTGATGGAGGCCGCCGACCGAGTCGACTCGACGACCGGCGTTCAAATGGCCTATTTGAAGAAGTGGGCGGCACGCTCCTTCAACGGGCTGGAGCTTCGGGTGCCTTCGCTCCTACCAGGTCCTGGCGAAGCCCTTCAGCTCGAAGCAGTCGAAGCCGCAGCGCGAGTCGAAGCCGACGTCGCGTACATCGATCCGCCGTACAATCAGCACAGCTACATGGGGAACTACCACGTCTGGGAAAGCCTGATCCGCTGGGACAAGCCGGAAACCTACGGCATCGCGAACAAGCGGGTGCAGTGCAAGGAGTATAAGAGCGACTTCAACTCGAAGCGCCGGATTCACCAGGGTCTCCGCGACCTGTTCGAGGCCCTACGCTGCAAGCATTTGCTGGTGTCGTTCAACAACGAGGGGCACGTCCACCGCGAGGAAATGGTCGAGCTCCTGTCCGCGAAGGGCCATGTCGGCGTCGTCGCGGTCGACTTCAAGCGCTACGTGGGCGCGCAGATCGGCATCCACAACCTCAACGGCGAGAAGGTTGGGCAGGTCAGCCACCTGCGAAACAAGGAATATCTGTTCGTCGTGAGCGAGCGGCGAGCTGCAGTGGACGCGGTGGTCCAGGCCTTGGAGGCGAGCATCGGTCAGGCTGCGCTTGCGCGGAAGGCTACAAAGGACAAAAGGAAAAGCCATGAATCTAACCGACGTGTTGAACGATGAGGCCAAGCGCGCTTCGATCATCGAAGACGTGGTGCGTCTGGTCGATGGGGAAGTAGCAAAGCAGCGTGGCCTCGGCGGGGTTGCCGTGAAAGCCGGCTACAAGCTCGTTCAAGGGGTGAAGCCGGGATTCGTGCGCAACGTCGTGGAGGCCTTGTTGCCCGAGTTTGCGGCCGCGCTCGACCCGATCCGCGAACAGGCCCTGTCCCAAGGGCAGTCCATATCGAGTTACTTTCAGGCACACGGCCCCGAGATCGCCGAGGCGCTTCTCGCGATCACGGATGGCCGGGCACAGCGATCGCAACACGGTTCCGTCAAGGGCGCCTATAACAAGCTCCGCGGCTCGGCGCGCAAGAACGTCGAGTCAGCCGTGCCGGGGCTCGGCGCCATCATCGAGCGGTACACCTGACGCTTGTGAGCTCGTGGTCGTGATGCTGAGCATCTCGACCACAGCGGCTCTCGTGCGATCGCGCAGATCGATCACGCTCTGTTCATCGTCGAGCACCCTGTTCGCATAGAGAGGCTTGCCGATCCGTACCGTCACGAGGCGGTCATCGCGGTCCTTACTCGCACCCGTGTCCACCGAGTCGCGCGACATCAGCGTGAACGTCCCCTTGAGTGCGACCGGCACTACGGGCTTGCCGGACAGCACTGCAGCCTGGAACGCACCGTTCTTGAACGCCTTCAGGTTCCCATCGGCCGTGCGCGTGCCTTCGGGGAACACCAGGAGCGGCTTGTCATCGCGGAGCACCCTCTCGAATGCTTCCATGACGGCAAGCGCCGCGTCTTTGCCCTGGTTGCGGTCCACAGGCACGTGGCCCGCTAGTCGCAAGTGCCAGCCGAGGAACGGAACGTTCATCACGGAGCGCTTGGCCGCCCACTTGAAGTCGCCCGGCAGCGCAGCGCCGAGGACCAAGATGTCCACGAGGCTCTCGTGATTGCTTGCGTAGACGAATCCTCCCTCGGGAACGTTCTCTTGGCCGGTCGCTTCGATGTAGATCCGGAGACCCTTGGCCGACGACTGGCTCCACTTCTTGGCACACCAGGTCGAGACTCGGCCTTTGGTGAACGGCCCGGCCGTCACCGAGAGTGTCCCCCAGCCAATCGTGCGCATGCCGAACGGAACCCATTGACGGATCCATCGACTGCGTTGTCCCCAGCCCATGTCCCCGCCCTGACGGAAGATGCCCCACTCTGTGCGCGCCCAATTAAGCGTGTCTTTGAAACCCATCCGCGCGTTAACTACCACCCCTGCCAAACCATGAAAAGTGGAGGGCAACTCAGGCCATCGGCCGTACGGGGATCGGCGGAACGTTCGAAAGATCGAGCAGTTCGGGGAGCTCGCGAAAAGGAAACCCGAAATTCACCGATTTCGCATAGGCGCAGGAGGCAGCGCCGTAGGACGTGAACGGAGTGGGTGAGGTCCCGAGGGCGGTCACGGCCCGGGTGTTGTCGTACACGATATCCGTGGTGATGTACGGGATGAATCCGCTGAAGAGGGCGCCGAGCTGCTGGAGCGTTCCCTGCGCGGGGACCCTCGCTAGAAGCTTCGACACGCGTTCGAGTGGACCTGCGAGGCGACCGGCGAATGGTGGCGTGCGCTTGCCAAGGCCAGCCGAAACCGCCGCTGCGATCTCCCCAATCGTCCGCGATTCGTTTCCCGCGCTCAGGTGATAGGTTTCGTGCGCCAAGTCCTCGCGCAGGTGCAGCTCGGCGATGCCATGCCCGGCCCAGTCCGCGTTGACGATGTCGAGCCGTACCTGCGGTTCGAAGGGCACCACCGGCCACTCGCTGAGTGCGCTGATCGCGCGCAGCATCTCGAACTGAGTGGTTTCTGCGAATCGCGAGTCCCCGATGACGCTGCTCGGCCGGAGGTAAAGGCAGGGAACGTCCGCCATGAGCTCTCGGACCATGTGCTCGCAGAACTTCTTCGTGCGTGTGTAGGCGTTGAAATCGGCCAGACTCCAGTCGAGCGGTTCGTCTTCCATGACCAGCGCGCCGGGCCTCTCACCTGCGACGCCGACAGTCGAGACCAGGCTAAAGCGCCGAAGTGGGTGGTCCTCTTGAATCGCGCGCGCGAGCTTGATCACCGACAAGGTGCCCCGGAGATTGTGGTTTACGCACGCGCGCTCGGAGCGGAGGTTGAGCGAGGCCGCGATGTGGAGCACGGACTCGGCGTTCGAGACGAGCCAGTCGTAGTCGGCGGCCGAGATGCCAAGCCCGGGTTCGCTCAGATCGCCGGTGATGAAGCAAACGCGGTCGAGGTGGCGATGAAACTCGTCGGCCTCCATGTGGAGTTGTAGCGACCGCCACATCCGCTCCACGCCCGCGTCGTAGTCAGGCGCGCGGACGAGGAGCGCAAGGTCGTGATCGGTATTCCGAAGCAGCCACTCAGTCGCGTACGAGCCGAGGTAGCCGCTCGCCCCCGTGATGAAAATCGCCATCGCGCCTAGCCTGTTGGGCGTAGGGCCGAAGTCAAGAGCGCGACCAACGCATCCGGAGCGTCGACGTGGACCCAATGCCCGGCATCGTGGACGATGTGCGCGGATACACGTGGATTTTGCGCAGCTATTTCGTCGATACGCGCTCGATCGGCGTCCGAGAACGCGGTCGACCGGTCGCCGATGACGATATCGAGCGTCGCGGGTTCGGGGAGGGACTCGAGCGATGTCCAGAGATCGGTTCGCGCGTAGTCCTCGACCAGCTCGCGGATGATCTGGAGGTCAGGGCCGAAGCTTCGACCGCCATCGTCGGTGCGGCGCAGGTTCATTGCCAGCCATTGCGCGATGCCCGGCGGCTGACCTGCATGCGTCACGGCGGATACGAATGCTTCGCGCGAGGGCCATTCCCTCGGAAGCCCGCTCAGGATGTCGAGCACGGCGGCGGTCGCGGTCGAATCGCGGTCGACCGGGCTAGACGAAGGCGATGCGTCGATCACCCATGCCTCCGTGGGCCGGCCGGCGCGACCTCGCAGCCATTGCAGCACGACCTTGCCCCCGAAGCTGTGCCCGAGCGCGCCTTGCACCGGCAGCCCGAGCGATCGTTCGAGCCCCGCAACATCCGAGGCTGCGGCCGCCAAGGTGTGAGGCGGGCTGAGGCCCAGGGAGTCGCCGTGCTCTCGAAGGTCGATGAGAATGGCGCCCCAGTCGGGCCGCGCTTCCACGAAACGCCGTGCGATACCGCGCCAGTTGGCTCGGGTCCCCAAAATTCCGTGCAAAAAGAGCATGTAGCGCTCCGGTTCCGCGGACTTTGGCGTCAGGATGCTGTGAGCAAGCACGAGCTTGCCTTACCACAGATACCCGGGAGCCCCGATCAGCGCGCGTTGACGAGGGCCGGGGCGGCTGGGACCAATTGCTGCAGGGCTTTTTCGAGCCGGAAAATCGCGCTGTCGGTCATGGGCCGGCGCTTCGTGCGCGCCGGGGCGGCCTCGAGGCTCTCGAGGTAAGCGGCCATCTTTCGGCGCGCCTCGTGAATCCTCCATGCGATCGTTCCCTCTGTGGTCTCTAGAACCACCGCGGCTTCCTTGTAGCTCAGCCCCTGGAGAGTGGTTAGCACCACGGTCGTCTGCAGGAGCGGCGTGAGCTGGTCGAACGCCTCGAGCAGGGCGCGGTATCGGTCGCGAAGCTGGGTAGCGCGCTCTGGGTCGCCCTCGGCGTCGACTGCCACGGCGGCAACGAGTCGCGGGTCGTCCATCGGGACCGTCCTCCGCCGCTTGCGATCGCGCTTCGCGTTGAGCGCCCTATGAAGGGTGATCCGATAGATCCACGTGAAGAACTCACTGCGTCCCTCGAACTCGGGAAGCTTGTGATACGCTTTGAGAAAGGCATCTTGCGTGATGTCATCCGCGTCGCTGGCCTGCCCCGTCAGGTGAAGCGCTAGCGAGTAGACCCGCGCCCGATACTTGCGGACGAGCTCGTCGAAGGCGGCCGTGTCGCCCGCCTTGGCTCGGGCGACCAGCTCTGCGGCTTCCGCCCCTCTGCGCTGCGCCTCGCTGATGCGTGTTTCCTGGCCCAATACACCCCCGTTTGTTCAGGACCCCTAAAGGCTACTCACTTTGAGGGGTCACCCCCAAATCCGTGGGTTGAAAGGGGTATACCAAGCTGTTACATGCAACGCGCCTGGACTCGGAAGCCCTTGGAAATGGTGGGGAATTCTCTTTTGGAGTTCATCTGATACCCATGATCTCAGACTGGTTCTACGGACTCTTCTCGAACGACCTCGCCATCGATCTCGGCACGGCCACGACCCTCATCTATGTGAAGGGCCGTGGGATCGTGTCCTGCGAGCCGTCGGTCGTCGCCGTTCAAGCCGACCCACGCGGGGGCAAGCGGGTCCTCGCCGTGGGCAAAGAAGCCAAGGAGATGCTGGGCCGCACGCCGGGTTCGATCCGCGCCGTGCGACCGTTGCGCGACGGCGTCATCGCCGACTTCGACATTACCGAAGCCATGCTTCGTTACTTCATCGCTCGCGCGCATCACGACCGGCGCACGCTCGTGAAGCCACGCATCATCATCTGCGTTCCCTTTGGGATCACCGAAGTCGAGAAGCGCGCAGTGAAAGAGAGCGCCGAGGGCGCCGGCGCACGCGAGGTTTTCTTGATCGAGGAGCCAATGGCTGCAGCAATCGGTGCGGGCCTCCCAATCACCGAACCTAGCGGCAACATGGTCGTCGACATCGGCGGTGGAACCACCGAGGTTGCGGTCATCTCTTTGGCAGGCATCGTCTACTCGCAATCGGTGCGCGTCGGCGGCGACAAGATGGACGAAGCGATCATCGCGTATCTGAAGCGCAAGTACAATCTCTTGATCGGCGAGCAAACAGCGGAACGCGTGAAGTGCACGATCGGCACCGCCTACACCGACGGCGAAGCTTCGACGATGGAAGTGAAGGGGCGCGACATGGTTGCGGGCGTTCCGAAGACGGTGATGGTCAACTCCGACGAGATTCGCGACGCGCTTGCCGAGCCCATCAACGCGATCACGGAAGCAGTCATGATGGCGCTCGAACGAACACCGCCCGAGCTCTCCGCCGACATCGTCGACAAGGGCATCGTACTGACCGGCGGCGGCGCGCTCCTCAAGAACCTAGACGTGCTTTTGCGCGAGGAAACAGGGCTTCCCGTGATGGTTTCGGACGATCCGGTGTCGGCCGTCGTGCTCGGTTCCGGCAAGGCGCTCGACCATCTGGATCTGCTCCGCGAGGTGACGATCGCGTAGAGCGAGGGGAAAGACACGCGGCGATGAACTACTTCCAGACGATCCGAGATGCCGCCATCTTGCTTGCCCTGCTGATCATCCCCGCCATCTTTCTGCGCGCCAATCTCCGGGACCCCTCGAAGCTCTCATGGCTCGACCGGGCGCTCCTTCAAGTGAGCGGACCGGTGCAATACGTCGCCGAGTGGTCTGCCGACGGAGTGACGAGCATAGTCGAGGACTATGTCTATCTGGTCGACGTGAAGAGTGACAACGACCACTTGCGGGCTGAGAACGATCGCTTGCGCCGTGAGATGCGATCTCTTCGCGCGGACGCCGAGCGCGTTGCACAACTCGAATCGCTGCTCGGTCTGCGCGAGCGCATCGCGACGGAGACCCGCACCGGCAGGGTGATCGCGAAAGACATCTCGCCGTCGTTTCGTGTCGTGAAGCTTTGGGTCGACCAGGGTGAGCAGGCCGGGCTCCAAGCCGGCATGCCGGTCGTCGCCAACGAGGGGCTCGTCGGTCAGATCCGGCGCGTGTCGGGCCGGTTTGCCGACGTGCTACTCACAATCGACCCAGAGAGCCACGTGGATGTCCTCGTCGGGGAGACGCGTGCGCGCGGACGACTCGAAGGGCTCGGCAAGCGCAGCCGCTACCGCTGCCGCATTCAATTCGACCGGACCGACGATCAGGTTGCCGTGGGGGACGAGGTGTTTACTTCGGGCCTCGGGAAGAAGTTTCCTGCATCGATTCTCATCGGATACATCAGCAAACTCAGCGACCAGGAGTTCGGTCTCCACCAAGAAGGAGAGGTCACGCCTTCGGTCGACTTCACCCGGCTCGACGAGGT
>Ga0209536_100005035_pt1 | contig 20705 bp, 14 predicted proteins | sample DeeMarSeWOR28_12_FD_187461 | JGI IMG/M metagenome (GOLD analysis project Ga0209536, IMG submission 187461) | Marine sediment microbial communities from White Oak River estuary, North Carolina - WOR-2-8_12 (SPAdes) (version 2) | ecosystem: Environmental > Aquatic > Marine > Intertidal zone >... | reverse complement strand
AAAACCTGGTAGTAGTTGTTCGAAAGCAGCACGCGCTTGCAACCGATCGTGTAGTCGGGAGTCAGCTTCGTGACCAGCGCGGGGTCTTCGATGTTGCTTTGCAGATGACGCTTTGCGATCTGCTCGAAGAGCCGGGCGAAACGCGGGTGCATGACCGGGACGACGCGAATTTCATTGCGCGCGTAGAGCCACGCGCGGTGCAGCTTCCGAAGTTGGGGAGAAAGATGAAACAACAGCTGTTCGAGCTCGCTGTAAGGTCGATCGGGTTTGGGTAAGATCCATGGTGCGGATCGTTGGAAGACATAGAGCTGCTCCACTTGGGGTGCGATTTCGGGAACGTATTGAATTGCGCTCGCGCCCGTGCCGATCGATGCCACCCGCTTACCCCGCAGATCGTAGTCGTGGTCCCAACGTGCAGAGTGAAACGTCTTGCCTTGGAAGTTCTGCAGACCGGGAATCTCCGGGATCAGCGGTACGTGCAAGGGTCCCGTGCCTAGAACGAAGGCGCCCGCGGTGAGCGAATCGCCGTTCTTCGTGCGAAGGGTCCACGCGCCTCGACGCTCATCAAAGGTCGCCGAACAGACTTCGTGATTGAATCGTATTTTGGAGCGGAGCCCATACTTGTCCGTCACGCGCAGCACGTAGTCCAAGATCTCGTGCCACGGTGCGAACCTGCGCGACCAGCTGGGGTTCGAGGCGAAGGAGTAGGAGTAGAGATGGGATTGCACATCACAGGCGCAACCGGGGTAGGTGTTGTCTCGCCACGTCCCGCCAACCTCGCTTGCCTTTTCGAGGATCACGAAGGAATCGATCCCAGCGTCTTGGAGCTTGATACCCATGCAAAGACCCGACAGCCCGGCTCCGACGATCGCGACGTCGAAGTCGGTCTTGTCTCCGTTGGCCCCGAGCCCGTGCTTTGTGGTGCTGACTCCCAATCTTCAGTTCACGTTCCGAGGCTTTTTGGCCACTTCGTCCCCGGGCGCGAGGTGCGCCAGATCTCCGTAGGCGCAGTCGCTGCGCCCCTTCGTGCATCATGATAGCTGAATCTGCCCATGAGGACTTGTTCGGGACATGTTGCTAGGCCCCCTGATCGGGGCCAGCGGGCTGACCCTCGACGTCGCGAGCTTCGGAACGGGCGTGCTCCTCAGGCGCCGCCCTGTAGCTCCGCGATGAGGTCGTGCGCCTTCCAGGGAATCCGAAGCCCGCGCTTTTCGAGCTCTGCTTCGAGAAGCTCCGTGAAGAGACCACGTCCGTGGACGGCCGTTTCGAGAACGATGCGATTGGCTTCTTTTGCCGTTGCGGTGCCTTGGTCCAAACGGGCGGTCCTTTCGAGGGCATCCCGCATGTCCAGGCTCTTGAAAACCCCGCACGATGGCGAAGCGTCGACCCCGACGATGCCAACCACTTCGACACCGGATCTCTGATAGTCGCCGATGTGCTTCGCCGTCTGCCGCGCGAGCTTTCGGTAGATGCGCCTGGTGTACCAGAGCATGATCGGCAGCAGAGCTCCGCGAAGCTTGTAGCGGAGCTTCCCTTCCGAGCCGTAGAACAAGAGCAGTCGCCGCTTGAGGATGCCGCCCCAGGCGTGCTGTTCGGGGCAGGGAAGCTGGACGATACCGATGCCCTGATCCAAGAGCGGCCGGACGAGCTCCGGGACTGCTCCGGCTCGGCGTGCGCCTCCGAGATAGCGCGTATTCTCGTTGAGCAAGCAATGCGCAAGAAAGATCACTCGACGACCGCGCTCGTCCGAGATTCGGTTGGACCATGCCGTTGCGTTGTCCTGGGTCATTCGCTCGTCCCTTCGGAAGGACTTACCCCAAACGACGCTCCACTTCGAGGGGCTGTCCGCTTGCGCTTCCCCTGCTGGTTAGCGCGAGGTACGACCACCCACCACACCTAGCGCCGACTCCGGCAGGACGCAGCGGAAGGCGGCCCGCTCCGCCTTGCGTTCGGCCGGAGCTCGCGTCGCATCCACCGGGGCGGGCCCGCAGGTCAGCTCGAACGCCTCGGGGCGGAGCGCGGGCACGATGCGGATGGTGCACGTGCCACCCACGCACGGAGCGCCCGGCTGGATCGCACTCTCGATCCAAGCGGGGGCGAAGGACGCTCGGCACGATTGAAGCACGCTGTGATTGCTTGTCTGGCGGGTCAGAACAGGAGGAAAGACGACGAGATGACAGCCTTCATCCGGGTGCGAGGGATTGGTGCAATTGCCGACCTGCGTCCATTCAGGCAGCTCCCCGATCCAAGGCTCAGGCTCGCCCGGCTCCTGCATGGTCACCAGCGTCGCGACCGCTGCTGAGTAACGTGCAAGCTCGCGTTCCGCGCGCGTTGGGAGGCGTCCCCCGAAGCGCATCCCGCAGACCCCGTAGGCCGTCTCGCCGTCGATGACGGCGACGGCGCGGGGCTCGAGCACGTCCTTCGCTCTCGATCGCGCGGTGAGGATCGATGTCGTCACGGGGCAATCGATTGTCTCATGGCTTCCACGCGAGCACGGAAGCGGCGCAGCGCTGATCCAGAACGGCGCAACTTCGGCGGGGCTCTCTTCGAGGAGACCTTTGGGAACGCTGGATGGCGTGCAGATCTCGGCGAAACCAACGCCGAGCTTCTCGCCGGTTCTCCATGCGCAACCGGCCTGCAGCTCATCGCCGCTGGCCCTCGCGGTACCGATGACCATCAGCAAGAGCCCCGCGAGAATTTCGCGCCCACCACGCCTCATACGCGGAACGTACTCCCTCAACCCCGTTCTCTGCCAGGGGCCCGAAAGCGTAGAATCCGCGGGGACACGCGGGTCGCACCCAAACTTCCAGGTCTTGCGATCGATGCCCTCGCTGCTTCATTGTCGCCGGTAACCGTCAGTCGCCCAGGTCGAACTCCACGATCTCGTGTCGCCCCGGGCGTAGGTCGACTGTGCGTACGAGCCATGGCGCCGGGCCCGAAGCGGCTACCCTGTAGGTACCCGGCTTGAGCGCTAGATTTTCAATTGGTGCTCGACCTCGCGGTTCGCCGTCGATCCAAACATCGCCCCACGGCCGGACGATGACGGTGAGCGTCGCCGGTTGCACGCCGAGCGGCTCTAGACCTCGCTTGGCTTCTGCCTTTTCACTGGTTTGCCGCCCGTGTCCGGGCAAGGACTCTTCGCTACGTCCCAGAGCCAACAACGCAATCCCGCCTGCTACGACGCCACCGATTGCCAGCAGTAAGCCAACGACGATGATCGCTCGAGAGCTGCGACGCGTTGTCGGGGCCACCTGAGCTTTGGAACCTTCCTCCACTTGCTGGATCGCCTTTTCGGCCGCTCCTGCAACTACGATTCCACTCGCCTGCTCCCCCTGCTTGCTTGCTGGCGGTTGGCTGGGCTCCGTCGGCGCCTCACCGAGTGCCTCGCTCTCAGCGACGTGCTCGTGGCGCGCCTTTGCAACGAGCTTCCCGAGATTGCGTTGCGTTCGGGGGGGCGGTACGAACTCATCGAGCAGCTCGATCAGCTCAGCGGCGCCTTTGGGCCGCGCATCGATATCCGCTTCGATCAGGCGCTCAATGACCGTGCACAGGCCCGCGGGCGCGGAGGGTGCGAGCCCCCTCAGCGAAGGATGCTCGCCGTTGAGAATCCTGATGATTGTTGCCGGGTCATTGCCGGCTTCGAACGGACGCTCGCCGCCAAGCGCTTCGAAGAGCACGACCCCCAATGAGAACAGATCCGCGCGCCCGTCGCACTTGCGCGCCCGGAGTTGCTCCGGCGGCATGTAAGGGATCTTACCCTTGACGGCGCTTGGCTTGTGCGAGGCGCTGCTGACGGCCTTGGCAACACCGAAGTCGGCGAGAAAAATCTCGCCTTGGCGACTGATCAATACGTTCGAAGGCGAAATGTCTCTGTGTAGGATGGCGCCCCCGTCAAAGCCATCAACGTCGATTGCCCGCGGTGGGTTGTGCGCGTGCTCGAGTGCCAGAGCCAGCTCATGTCCGATCAGCGCGACGTACTCGTGCAGGAGGCGCTTTCCTTGCTGATCTGCGAGAAGCCCCTGGAGATCGATCCCGTCGACCAGCTCGAGCGCCATGTAGTACGTCCCGTCGATATCACCGAAGTCGATGACGCCAACGATGTTGCGGTGTCTCAGCTTTGCGGCGAGCTTCGCCTCCCGTTCGAACAAACGCACGAACTCTTCATCATCTCGAAGAAAAGGAAGCACGAGCTTGAGGCAGACCCGTTGAGCGAAGCCACTCGGGCCCCGTCGAATCGCTTCGTACGTCTCCGCCATACCTCCGACGCCGAGCCGCCGGATGAGCCGATATTGCCCGACGTCTCTTGGAAGGACCTCACCGGTCGAGCTATCGCGTTTGGGTTCGGACATCTCAGGACTCCGGGGGCATGGTCTAGGCCAAAGACTAGCGAATCGCGGTCGTTCGGACCGCCCCAATTTGTCGAGACTTCATCCATACGTAATCGTTCTTGTTTGTCACGAGAATCACCCGAAAACGGACCTAGCTCGCGGCGCATGGCGGAGGCCACCGAATTCGCGCCGATGAGAAAAAGCGAGACGACCGAGCCGGTGCGGTGATCAATGGCGGTGTCTGCGGCGTGACCGCAAGCTCCAGTCCAACGCGATGAGCGTCTCCAATCGGAGGTCTCTATCCGGTGCTCCGAAGGCCGGTGACGTCTCACCCATCTCCGCGGGACGATCTCTGCTGCCTTCCTTCTTGGCGCGGGGCGAGCAGCGATGAGGGTCGACGCCCTGCCTGCAACATGGTTCCATGGGCTTTGAAGCTCCAAAGGAGGTTCCTATGGTTTTGAATCGATCAACAAGGCGTGTCCGATGGCTCTTGATCGCAGGACTTCTTCTTTCGCCGGCGTTCGCAAGCGCCGATGCCCCGCAGACCAAAGAACAGCACATCGCCGTCGCCGAAAAATACGAGAAAATGGCTGCGGATCAGGACGCCGTGGCCCAGGAGCACGTAGCGATGCTCAAGGAATACAAGGCGAATGCTCACCGCTATCCAAAACAGGTGCGCGAAAAGTGGATCGCCGACATGCGACGCCACTGCAACGCAATCATCCGCGATGCAAAAAAGCTCGCTGCGGACTACAGGGCGGTAGCGAAATGGCACCGAATAGCTGCCGAGCAGCTGGAGGAATGACCGTTCTGTCGCACCATTCTACAGCTCCGTGCGGCGAAGCCTCAGCGCATTGGCGATGACCGACACGGAGCTCAAGCTCATGGCCGCACTGGCGATCATCGGACTGAGCAACAAGCCAGTCAGAGGATAGAGAACGCCGGCTGCTATTGGCACGCCGATCGCGTTGTAGATGAACGCGAAGAACAAGTTCTGACGGATGTTTCGCATGACCGCGCGGGACAGGCGCCGTGCTCTGAGGATACCGCGCAGGTCACCCTTTACCAGCGTGACGGCCGCGCTTTCCATGGCGACGTCGGTCCCGGTACCCATCGCGATTCCGACATGGGCGCGAGCCAACGCGGGAGCGTCGTTGATGCCATCGCCCGCCACCGCCACGACGGCACCTTCCGCCTGAAGTCGAGCCACCACCTGGCTCTTCCGCTCGGGCAGCACGTCCGCTTCGATCTCCTCGATGCCAAGCTTGCGCGCAACGGCCAGTGCAGTCGTGTGGTTGTCGCCCGTGAGCATGACTATGCGCAGCCCTGCTTCGCGTAGGTCGCGGATCGCTTCGGCGGCGCTCTCCTTCACGGGATCTGCCACGCCGATCACGCCTGCGATCTGACCGTCTATGGCGACGAAGATCGCTGTCTGTCCCTCCTTACGGAGCTCTTCGGCTTGCGCTGCGGCGGGATCGACATCGACACCGAGATCCGCGAGCATCGCCTCGTTTCCAAGCGCGGCTGGCTTGCCGTCGACCAACGCAGTGACTCCTTTGCCGGTTACGGAACGGAAGCCTTCGACTGGTGCCGCAATCACACCCCGCTGCCTCGCACCGTCGACGATTGCGAGCGCCAGTGGGTGTTCGCTTCCCTGCTCGAGGGCCGCTGCCATCCGTAGGAGCTCCATTTCATCGCCGCTCAGCGAATGCGCTCCGATGAGTCGCGGCTTGCCTTCAGTCAACGTGCCCGTCTTGTCGAAGACCAACGTATCGACCTTGTCGAGCGTCTCGAGCGCCTCGGCGTTCTTGACGAGAACTCCTTCGCTGGCACCTCTCCCCGTGCCCACCATGATCGACATGGGGGTGGCGAGTCCCAATGCACATGGGCACGCAATGATCAAAACCGCCACGGCATTGACGAGCGCATGTGCGAACTGGGGTGGGGGCCCGAAGAAGCCCCAGCCGATCGACGTGAGGACCGCAATGACAACGACCGCGGGCACGAACCACGACGAGACCACGTCCGCGAGGCGCTGAATCGGAGCGCGGCTACGCTGTGCCTCACTCACCATGCGGACGATCTGGGCCAGCAGCGTCTCCTGCCCGACTCGGTCCGCGCGCATGACGAACCCACCGGTGCCGTTTACCGTCCCTCCGGTGACTCGGCTCCCAGCAAGCTTGTGCACGGGGATCGGCTCGCCCGTCACCATGGATTCGTCGACAAACGAGCTCCCCTCGAGGACTTCGCCGTCCACGGGAACCTTCTCGCCCGGCCGCACGCGGAGGTGGTCTCCTACGCCGACCTCAGCGAGAGGGATGTCCATCTCGCTCCCATCTGCTTCAATCCGGCGGGCCGTCTTCGGCGCCAGGCCGAGAAGCGCGCGAATCGCGCCGGAGGTGGCACTTCGTGCGCGGAGCTCTAGCACCTGTCCCATCAAGACCAACGTCGTGATGACCGCGGCTGCTTCGTAGTAGAGGGGTACCGTGGCACCATGGCGCACCGAGTGCGGTAGCCATTCAGGAAAGAGCGTCGCGAAGAGGCTATAGCCGAAGGCGGCTCCTGTTCCAATCGCGATCAACGTGAACATGTTGAGGTGCCGGTTGACGATGGATTGGTAACCGCGCTCGAAAAAGGGCCAGCCGCCCCACAAGACGACCGGAGCCGTCAGGGCGAGCTCGAGCCATGGACGGACGCTCGCGGGAACGACACGCGCGACGGGATTTCCCGGGAGCATCTCCGACATCGCTAGCAGGAACACTGGCACGGTCAGGCTCAGGCTCACCCAGAACCGTCGTGTCATGTCGACGAGCTCGGCGTTCGGCTCGTCCTCGATGACAGCCGTCCGCGGCTCCAATGCCATCCCACAGATCGGACAGGTGCCCGGCTCGGTGCGAATGATTTCGGGATGCATGGGGCAGACGTACTCGATCCGCGTCGAGGCCACGGCCTGCTGTTCGTCGAGTGGGGAGTGCTCCCGATGAGCTGTGTGCTTCGCGTCGCCGTCACCGGTCGCTCGGGCGGAGCGGGAAGAGTGGTGGTGTGCAGGGGCGGAGCTCATGGGTAACTCTCCTTCTGAACCTGCAGACGCGCGAACTTCATTTTGATTACAGTTCAGGCCGGCCAACAAGCGCCCCTCGGTGCAGCCGCCCTCGATGCAAGCAAAGTCAGCGATATTGCATCGCTTTTTTGATCATTCCGGACGGTGTCACCCGCCTCGCACGGTCCCACTCGGACGGCCGGTCTGTCGGCGTCTTGCAGGTTTGGCTCACGGCTTGCACTCGTGGCCGTCGGGCGCGGCCACCATGTACCTCAGGCGCCAGCGGACCTTTGACAAGAAGGGGTCGATGAACCACTGGACCCGTGCGGCGAGATCGCGCTGTCCGATGACCTCCCCGGACCAGTCATCGGGTTGCTCTCTCATCCATACGGCTCGGTAGGCGGTCAGTTCAACGCCCATGACGAGCCCAGTCTCGGAGTCCCAGACCCACTCGTCACCTCTTTTCCAACGGCCTTGACGGGGGCTCCAGATCTCGATCTTGGTCGACTCCAAACGGCAACTGCGGTCCATCGTGCTCCGGGACTCGCCGGTCTTGGCCTCACCCCAGCAGTACGGGTCACCGTTCGAGTCGAGGCGGATCAAACTACAGGACCACCACGAGCCGTTGCGAGGTTTGCTCCAGGGCTTTTGGAGCAAGCCGCTGCCGTCGTAGCAGTCCGAGTCATTCCCGACGGGGGGATGATCCATCGCCGTGAAGGCAAGCAGCTCATCGGGTCTCTTGCCGTGGTCGATGCGCCACTCGACCGTGTGGGTCCTCACGATGGTGCCGATCGGGGGCGCCGTCTCCGGTACACTCACCTTCATGATTCCGTGATAGTCGACCGCGACTCCGCCCCCTTCTTCGGTCGTTTCGCTGTATTGGCCCGTGGGCGTGCTCATCGCCACCGTTAGAGCTGTGATCTCACATCCGTTCTCGGTCATGGCACCATCGATGGACTCGGTGTACGCACCCTCGAACTCGCGCCCTACCGGTATCCAGTCGCTGATGGTGTCCAGGGAGAGCCCGACGAGTGAGAACGCAGCCTCGACTTCGTAGCAATCGTGCGCGCTGAGCTCGGGCGCGCCGAAAACCTCGCCGGGATTGGCCACCATTGCCTCGCAGCTTGCGAGCGTCGACAAAGCCGAATCGACCATCCTTGACCACGGGCTCAGTCGCTCTGTCATCGTCTCGAACGCGAGGAACTGCAGCTTGTGGCGTCCGATGCCCTCGATGTCGCCCCCTGCAACGCCACCGTCGCCATCGGCCAGGATTGCGTGTGCGCGATTCGTGATGCCGCTGTTAGTGTGAACACCACCGTGGTCGCATTCCGGGTCGTCCAACTGGACCGATTCGCACCCCAGATCGCTTCTCGACTGGTACGCACCGTAGTGAGAAATCTTAGAGTCCACGAAGTGCGTGGTACGCCGCTCCCCGACCCAGCCCAACGTGCTGCCGTCGGGGAAAGCGAGCTCTCCCATGATGTCAGCATAGGATTCGTTCAGCGCCCCCGATTCGTCGGCATAGACGAGGCTGCTCGAGTGACGAATGACGCCGTGTGTATACTCGTGACCCAGGATGTCCCCAAATGCTGCTCCAGATTCGAAGAAAGTCTGATCGTATCGCCCACTGTAGAACGCCATCGAACTCGGGCTGGTCGCGCGCACGTTGACATCCACGTTGACGACTGCCTCGGAGCCTACTCCATTGAAGCCGTCCCACCCGAAGCGCGAGTAGTACTCGTAGACTTGCTCGAGGTCCTGAGCGGCCGTCTCTAGCTCAGAACCTAAGCCGAGCTCCCGGGTGGGCACTCCGTTGACCACGTAGGTGATGAACGATTCGTGCTCGGACTCTCGCTTCCCTTGTCCGTCGCGGACCACTCGCCGGGCGGCGGCGAACCGGGGATAGCCGTACAGAACCCGTCCCTCTACCGCATCGACGAATAGGACATAGTCCTCGATCTCGACACGATAGGCCAGATAGGAAGACGGGTCCGAGAGCCCTGCGACGATCTCGGCCGGGAAGACCAACAACTCGACTCGCGCAGATTCAGCGTTGATCTCCTGGAATCCTTGGTGTCGTAGCGCGTTCCGGGCGATCTCCTCAGCTTCTGAGGAGCTAATGCTCGGATCGAGAATCATGTCCGCTTCGGGGATCGTGTGTCCTTGAACTGACATCACGCGATCCCCTTCGATCTCGAAGACGAGCTCGGCGCCGAATACAGGCCATCGGCCGATCATCTGTCCGAGGCGCACGTACGTGACGGGTCCTACCGTCCTCGAATCTCGAACGTCGACGGTCTGGAGCTGGCACCGAGGTCGACCGGTCCGGAGAACCGATGGACGTTCCTCGAGGTACCGATACGCAACCTCCTGCGCGCTGATCGGACCGGGCGAGGCGATTTGCAAGCCGCCGTGGGGTCGGTGCGAGATGAAGTCGGGGAGCCCCGTACGATCGTCGACATGCACTCGCGCACTTGCCGGAAACTCGGGTTCACTGCCGATGCTCAGGGGCCATGGTCCGAGCTGCTTTCCATCGTCGAGCTCGACGACGACCTTCGTTCCGTCTGCGCGGGGCTCGAGAGATCCGCTCCGGAGCGTGGCGCTGTCACCCACTTTCGTGGCGACGAGGACGCGGTGAGAGGACTGTGACATCAGTGACCCGGGACTCTTAGAGCCTTCTGCGTTGCCGCTGGGGTTGGCTTTGACGTACGTAGGCGCGGCGATCGAAGGCAATGAGTTCTGGATCTGCACGAGGGCTCCACCCACGCCAAATCGGATGCTCAAAGTGCCACCCATTACGGGAACTCCATTGATCTTTCGATCGAACACGATGACGCCCGGTTGCGCTGTTGGTTCGTCATCCGAGGGGATGCAGCTACTGCGCTCTCTCACCACGAGCTCGAGCGCATCGATCCTCGGGTCGATGAGAGGCATGTAGCGTTCGAGCCAACTCTGCGCGACGAGCGCATGCGAGTCGCCGCTGGCCGTATAGGTCGACACGACCGCCTGAAGGAGCACGATGGCTCCGGTCGCTGCGTCCATGCGGAGCGAAACCGGCCCCTGGGATTCCGCTTCCAGCGCACTCAACAGCCGTCTGCGTGGCTCGTCGAGGGCCTTTCGCGAAGCGGCGTCGTTCAGAATGCGCGCCTCGTCGTCTGGACGCCCGTATCGTGACGTGACCCACACCGAGCCCGTCGTGGTCACAAGCTCGGTGGTCGGGGTCGATGCGTCCGTGGGCTCGATCACCATCGAGCTCGACGTGGTTACTAGCTCGGTGGTCGGCGTCGGAATGGTCCTGATGGGCTCGAGCGCGCTGGTGTCGTCACCAAGGAGCGGGTCTTGAAGCTCAAGCTCACCCAGGGCGCTGCCCACCTCCGCCGGTTCGCAATACCCATCCAGGGCGATTTCTCCCGGCGGGCATTCTCCCGCAAATGGGGCCTGGCAACCCGCGGCGGTTCCGAGGAGCCCGAGGATGCTGGCGAGAAGGAGACGCCTCCGAATTGGGAACGCCGTACGAAAGGTTGTGTCGAGGTTCGTTGTTTCCATGGAGCCACGACAGAGCAAAGTGCGTGCCACGCATCTTTCTTTGCAATCCTGCGATTCTCAGACCCGTTCCACTGCTCGAACGACGTCCGAACGACGTCGCGAGTCGTACGTTCGACGTCATCTTTCGGCGGAGGGTCGGCGTCTGGGGCGCTTTGCTCCGACAGCTGCCGCTTTTGCGTTCGATGGCGCATGCGACGACGGCGGCTCGGGCTCTACAGCGAGACCAGCAGCGCCGCCAACGCTGCACCGGTAAGGAAGCTGACCAGAACAGCTGTGACGAACGCAGTTCCGTAGGTGTATGTGTTGATCGTCTTGTACATGGGTTCTGCTCCTCCCCCTTGAGCTGGGGTGCGAATGCTCTTGGGGGGCACGCCGCGTGCCAAGCGACGGAGAGCCCATTTTCGACAAGCAAATCTGGCGCGAGCGGCCGATGCCTGTCAGCGAGTCCGACTGTCGAGAGTCGTCTACTGACGAAGGAACGTCATCACCCTTCCGGACGGAGGTCTTCAATCGTGAAGTTCACCGGCTTGATGAACTTGTCTCGAATGATCCACTCGAACTCGTGGCGCGCCATCTCGCGGAGCTGTTCGGGCAGACCGGGCGAGTGATAGAATGCCGCCAGAAACTCCGCTTGCAGTCGATACGGACCGCGGGCATGCCAGCTCTGGTCCTTGTCATCCATGTGCGCCGGTGCTCCGGCCGCGTGTGCGACCTCGTGTATCAGGAAAGCCGCCAGCGCGACGGCGTTTACCTCGTCCTCGAGCTGCGGATCGTCAACCCACGGGTAGTAGTCGGCTTGGTCGAGATCGGCTTGGCGTGTGGCCGGAGACCAGCTGTCGGTCTGGGCCTGCTCGCAGATCGGGCCGCAGTGCTCGGGAAGCTCCCAGCAGCCCGTGGTAAGGGTCAGGACTACTTTGAGCAGCGCGAAGGTGAGGGCCTTTCGTTTGCGTGAAAACATCGTCTTTCTCCTCGGCGTCGGTGCGTTGGCGGCCCGCGTTGGCCGCGTGTGCGCGCCGCCGGTGCAGCCGAGGTGCCAAGCGAAAAGCACCGTAGTTTTTGGGGGTCGTGTCGCGCGAACACGTCAAACGACGTGTGCGCAACATCGAGAAACGACGTGCGCACGTCAGATCGGGAGGTCTCGAACGCACAAAGACTGCCGTCGGCTGCGCGGTTCTGTCTTATTGGATTTGGCCTCTCCGAGGTTTGGCATGCCCAGTGCACAGGGGCGGACTGTCCGTCGACAGGCGGCGGTCACGAACCAACCCAATTAAACGGAGAAAGACCCATGCATAAGATCAACACCTTCACCCATCGCGTCGCGCTTGCCCTCCCGCTTCTCGTCGCAACACTGTTCGGCGCGGGCGGTGGTGCACAAGCTCAAACCGCTTTGGACAAAGACCTCGAAATCCGCATTGCCAAGTTAGAAGCGCTGACGCGTTTCATGCGCGTGGAAGGCAATGACGTCTTCTTCGAAGGCGCCAACGTGCACGTTCGAGACGGAAGCGGGAGCACGAACTGTGGAAGCAGCGGCTGTAACGGACTCGGGAATCTCATCGTCGGCTACGATGAGCAAGGTCCCCGGGAATTCAACGTTCCGGAGACGTGCCCGGACCAGGCCTGCATGGACGAGATTACCGCGTCGATGAACCCGAAGACCGGCTCTCACAATGTCGTGGTGGGCTTCGGGCATTCCTATAGCAGCTACGGCGGCCTCGTCGCGGGTCGTGACAACTTCGTCTCGGGGCCCTACGCCACCGTCACGGGCGGCATTCTCAATACCGCGGGCGGTTCCTACAGCTCGGTATCGGGCGGCCATGAGAACACGGCGTCGGGGTATGCCAGCTCCGTCTCAGCAGGACGTCTCAACGAAGCGCTCCAGAACTACAGCTCCGTATCGGGTGGCAACAGCAACCAGGCAGACGCGCCTGAAGGTTCCATCTCCGGCGGGCGCTACAACAAGGCGAGCGGTGTTTTCAGCACCGTCGCGGGCGGCCGCAGCAACACCGCATCCGGCAGCTACAGCGTGGTGTCGGGCGGTTTCAGCAATGTCGCATCCGGCGGCCACGACTCGGTTTCGGGCGGGTACGACAACTGGGCGCATGGCGGTTCGAGTGCCATCTGCGGTGGACGACAGAACGAGGCGAGCGCGAACTACAGCACCGTCTCGGGTGGCCGCTTCAACATCTCGGACGGCGACAGCAGCTCCATCTCGGGCGGGTACTCCGGCGAGGCGACCGGCAGCTACAGCTCGATTGGCGGCGGCTACAACGACCTGGTCGACAAATCCTACGATTTCGTAGCGGGAACCCTGTGGTCGGACGGGTGAGTTCGCTCGCCAGTCTCCGATTACCGAACTAGGAAAAGGGTTGGGCCCGAAAGGGTCCGACCCTTTTTCAGTGTTGAGCGGACACCAAGTGACGTCTACACGTCGCCCGGTGACGACCGAACGACGTCTACCGGCCTCCTGCTAGCGAAAAAGCCACCAAAACTAGCCTGTTTCGACCTGGCACGCGAACTGCTCCTCAGGCGTCAACGAAAGGAGACGCCATGTATTCAGCCTCGTGCGTTTTGGTCTTTGTCGCGACCTACCTGTTGAACACAGGGATTATCTCCGTCCTCTATCACCGTGGGCTGGCTCATCGATCGGTGACGCTACATCCCCAGGTGAGGCGCTTCGCGGCGACGTGGGGCATCTGGCTGACCGGCCTGGACCCAAAGGGCTGGGTCTGCATGCACCGGCTCCATCATCGGCACTCCGATACGAGAGAGGACCCACATAGCCCCACGCATCAGGGCAAGATTGGACTCCTGTTCGGCCAGCTCGAGAGCTACAAGAAGACACTCCTAGGGCTGATTCGTGGACGAGCCAGGTATGTCGACGAGGTCGCCGACCTCGACTTCCCCGTCCACCCGCTGAACCAGCGAGGTGCGTGGCTGCTGCCCTACCTAGCCCATCTCGGCATCGCCCTTGCCGTGGCCGCGCCCACCGGCATGTGGGCGCTCGGCGCAAGCTACTTCGTGGGGCTCATGAGCCACCCCATCGAGGGCTGGATCGTCAACGCGCTTGGTCACTCGGTCGGAAGCCGTAACTTCGAAACGAACGACGATTCTCGAAACAACCACCTCGCGGCGTGGCTGATTCTCGGCGAGGGATATCAGAACAACCACCATCGTTATCCCGGGTCGGCGAGGTTTTCTTTTCGATCGTCCGAGGTCGACTTTGGCTACGCCGTCTGCCTCGTCCTCGAGAAGTTTGGCGCCCTTCAGATTCGTCGGGAGCGACTCATTCCGCGCCCCCGTAACCAACAGCTATCGCAGGAGGTATGACCAATGCAGGAACTCAACGTCAATAGAGCCGATTTCTTCACCGTGCCCGCAGGTGGGCCTTTGCAGAATCGCGGAGCGCTGCCCAGTGTGCGCGAAGAAGAAGTCCGCGAGGCCCTGGCCGCGTCGGTCTTCGACTTCAAAGCGCTACTTCGGGACGCCGATGCCCGTGCGCTCGAGCAGGGAGGGGAGGTGTTGCCGGCCGACGTCCAGGAGATCGTCTCCGGGCTCAGCACCTTCTCGAAGATGGTCGACGAGCTGATCGGAGACGAATCGGGGCTTGCGCAGCAGGCACGCGAGGACCTCGGCAGCAAGCTCCAGGCCGACCTTTTGCCCTACCTCCTGATGAGTGACAGCGCAGAGCGTTGGTACGCGAAGCCCCGAGGCTATGCCGGGGATTTCCTCACTATCGAGCGGTACTACGAGAACCGACCGAGCGGAAGCAGTCGTCTCGGACCAGCTCTCGACCGGGCTTTCCTGAGCCTGCCAGCGTCCAAGGCCGTGCAGAACCGGCTCGGGCTACTCGTCGATCAGATCCGCAAATCGATCGCCAGCTCCGAGGGTGAGGTCACCAAGGTGACCAGCCTGGCCTGTGGGCCGGCCCGAGAGCTCTTCGATTGTTACGATCAAATCGATCCGCGCACGCTTCAGTCGACGCTCGTCGACATGGATTTCCAGGCGCTCGCGTTCGTGGCCGACAAGCGAGACCGCAGAGGGCTCAAGAAGCAGATGCACCTGGTGAACGAGAATCTCATCTATCTCGCTTCGGGGCGTCGGCGAATCGATCTGGAGCCGCAGGACCTCGTCTACAGCATTGGCCTCATCGACTACCTTGTGGACGATCACGTCGTGGCACTCATGAACTACTGCTACGACATTCTGAGGCCGGGCGGGCGATTGATCCTCGGGAACTTCCATCCTCGGAATCCCGAAAAGGCCATGATGGATCACCTCGTGAACTGGCGGCTCATCCACCGAACGGAGGACGATCTCCATTGCCTATACGCTCGGTCGAAGTTTGCGCGGCCCTGCACGCGGGTCCTCTGGGAGGAGCAGGGCATCAATATGTTCGGTGAGTGTGTGAAGCAATGATGAAGGGTCGGCGGCGCCGGCCCGTCACCCATCTACCGCTCGCGACTCTTGAACCGCTCCGGGTCGATCTCGAGCTTGGCCATGCGGCTGATGAGCCCGGTGCGTGGGAGCTCGAGGAGGCGCGCAGCCTTTGCGACAGTGCCATCACACGCGTCGAGCGCCTCCTCGATCGTGCTTTTCTCGAGCGCTTCGACCTCTGCGCGACGTTCGGTGAGCTCGCTCCATTTCTTGCGAATATCCTGCTTAGCGTTGCCGATGGGAGACGACGACACGTTTGGTTCATCTTGCAGCGGCGCGGAGCGGGACCCGGCAGTATCGAGGTCGAGGTGGCGGCCGCCAACGGTCGACTCGCTTCCCGCAGCGCGTGCCCGGTTGCGAGCCCGCTCCATCACAGCCTCGAGCTCGCGGATGTTGCCTGGCCAGTCGAGCTTCGACGAGGTGAGCATTTCTACCGCGTCGCCATCCAGTTCCCACGCGGCCTGGATGTCGGTGCGGTTGAGGTAGCGCACCGCGATTTGCGGAATATCCCACCGCCGCGTTCGCAAGGGGGGCAACGTAAGAGGCACGATGGCGAGGCGATAGTAGAGGTCCTGGCGAAATCGCCTCTGCTCCACTGCCTTCAGGATGTCGCCGTTGGTCACGGAGATCAGGCGCACCTTGGCGGTCTTCGGGTCTCTCGCTTGATAGCCGAGGGGCCGGTACCAGCCGAACTGGGTGAAATCGAGGAGCAGCTGTTGTGCGTGGGGCGGAAGGTTGAGCACCTCGTCCAGGATCAAGGTCCCGCCATCGGCGTATTCGACGAGGCCTTTGCGCTTCGACACGGCGCCAGAGAACGCTCCCCGCTCGTGACCGAACAGCTCGGAAGTGATCGTGTTCAGGTCATCGGCCATGCCAAGCGTTGCCCGCACGATGGGTTCGCGGCGACTCGCGCGGGCAAAGGCAGTTGCGAGCTGGGTCTTGCCGGTGCCTGACTCACCGAACAGCACGATCGACGCATCGCCGTGAAGCGCGTTGCGGAGCTCCTCTCCGATCTCGTGCATGCTGGCGGGAGCCAAAATCTCGTCGAGGCCGATCTCGCGCTCCTTGTGATCAACGGCGCGCTCGACCCGGAGGTCCTCTTTGGACGCCTCGATCAGGCTCTGCTGTGCGATCATTCCTCCGAGAAGCGTCGCCACGCTTTCGACGAACTCGACGCTCTCGGCTCGCGTCCCTTCGTCGCGCCCAAACTCGAGATACAACGCGCCGACCAAGCTGCGCCCCTTGGGCGAGGACTTGGGCCGAGACCAAAGAGGCACCGCGATGAACGAGCTCTCGGGCGCGTACTCGAGGGGGCCGGCCACGGTCTTGAGCTTGGTCTGAACTTCGCTCAACACGCTGGTCACGTGCATCGCGAGGACTGCGGGCGGTGCTCCTTGAAAGCTCGTGCTGCGCGAGCGATGCATCGGGCCGCCGCCTTGGGTTTCGAGGGTGCTCCACGCGGAGGCGGCCCCGAGCTGCACGCAAAGCGCCTCGAGGGTCTCTTCGATGAAGCGGCCATCTTGCAGCCCGGCCATTGCGGCAGACACCACCTCGCCAAGCCGCGGCCATGGATCTCCAGTCACGGGTTTCGGCATGCGAGCCAGAGAGTACATCACGCCGACCGGCTCTTGTACCAAAGACTCGGGGCTGCTTGCGGAAGCACACGAAAATGAAGATAGTGCGCGGGATGCGTTGGTGGGCGACGGTGGTTTCCGTTTGGCTTTGCAGCCTGCCGGTCGTCTCGGCGCAGTCCGAAGACTGGCTCGTCCTTCCGACCACGACCGATGACGCGAGGGAGTGGATGGTTCCTACGGTTGGCAGTGTGAGTCGCGCGTTGCGCAAGCAGGGGATCGGTGTCTGGTCCCCAACTCGGGCGGAGATGCGTCTCCAGAACGTCGGACCAAGACCTCCCGCAGCAGTCGGCGCCAAAGAATACGACGCTTGGAGAGAGCGCACGAGCGAAGCGGTGCTTCAGTTGGCAGGCGGTGAGTATCGCGAGGCGCTGCCGCGGCTCGAGGAATCTCAGGCGTTTGCAAGAAGCTCCGTCGAGACCCTCAATCGCGATCCGACGCGCGCGCAGGCCGCGATGGACACTTGCCTGTTTCTCGTACGGGCGCTCGCTGGGACTGGCGAGGACCGTCGAGCGGCCCGCCAGGCTGAAGAGTGCGTGGTGCTGAGCCCCGGCATGGAACCGAGCACGTTCATGCATCCTCCCAACGTGATGGACCTGTACGAGCGGGCGAAGGACAGTGTGCGCAGTGGTCGGAGCGCGCTGCTCGTCGAGAGCGAGCCTCCGGGGTGCGCGCTCTACCTGAACGGCGAACCCGCAGGAGAGACACCAACGCAGCTGACAGGTCTGTTTCCTGGAAGGTATCGCGTCCAGGTCGAGTGCGACCCCGACCGACCGGGCGCAGTGCACATCGTCGAGATTCTGCCTGGTACCCAGGCGTTGTTCGTGTTCGATGCTTTTGACAGCGCTGTCGAGCTCGACCCCGTGGTTCATTTGCAGTACGAGTCGCCACCGCCACAAGAAGAGCTGATCCGGCACACGCGCGAGCTGGCTCGCGTCCTTCCTGCATCTTCCGTCGTGCTTGCCTCGAAGCTGAGCTCCGGGGCCATCGAGCTGCGACTCGTCGAGGGAGCTCAAATGGAGCCGGCTTGGGTGCGAATCCCCTCTTCTGGCGGCGGCGCCGATAGTCGAAATCACGAGCAGGCGATCGCGACGCTACTGTCCCGCCGCTGCGGAGATTTCAGCAACCGAGAGCCACTGATGGTTTCGTGCGAGACGGGCGAGATCGTCGAAGAAGACGTGGCGGAGCTCCCAAGACGCCCACCACGCGGGCAGTTCGTTGCGGGCCTCACACTGGCCGGAGTCGGAGCTGGATCCTTATTGAGTGGATATGGGCTGCTTATCGCGAGGAAGTCCGCCGGCGACGATTGGCTTTCCGACCCACAGAGTCGCGCGGAGCAGCAGAAGTGGATGCGTCTCGGCACGACCATCATTGCGACGGGTTCGACCGGCTCGGCACTACTCGTGTCCGCGATGCCGCTCGTTCTTCCTTATAAGAGGAGGACGCCGTGGTGGGGGTGGCTCACCGGAGGCTTAGGGCTCGCGAGCGGTGGTGCCGCGGTTGCGCTCGCGGTTACAGCCGAACCGAAACGCGCCGAATCGTGTCGGCTAAGTGGTCCTGACCCGGAGCCTTGCGTCGACCGCGCACGTCGGACCGACCTTGCGCTGTTGCTCGGGGTGACAGCTGCGCCGCTGATGACCATCCCCCTCGTCTACCTTTTCCGAGGAAGTGACAAAAGACACGACGCCAAGGTCGTACCCGTTATCACCGCAAGCTGGAGTGGCGCCGGCTTCGGTCTCCGTGGCGTCTTCTGACGCCAGCCATCTCCGGCTACAGCGCCGCTTTTGCTTCTTACTTCTTCGTGAGGTCCAGCGTCAGCAAGCGCTTCTCTCCCGGACGCAATCGGATGACCTCTGTTTTGATCGGTTGTTCCTGTCCTGCGCTCACCTTGTAACGGCCCGGTCTCAGCGCGACATCGTTGAGCGGGCCCATGCCGCGGGGTCTTCCGTTGATCCACACCCTTCCCCAGGGGTAGACGATCACGGAAAGCTTCGCGGGCTGTCGCGTCGGTGTTGCGGGTTCCAGGGTCGGTGGATCCGAAGGGGTCGGCGGTGCGGCGGCAGCTGGCGGGACCTCTGAGTCCCCAAGGGTTTCCTCGGCGAGTGTCGTGTCCCGGGCCGCGGACTCCGATTCAGCTTGCTGGTCGGGCTCCGCCACGTTTGGGCTCGCCGGTTGGTCCGCCACCATCGGTGCCTCTGCTGCTCCTGCCTGGTCTTCGCGTGGTACTTGTCTCGGGACGACCCAGTATCCAACGCCGCCGATCAGCAGAGCCGCCGCCAACACAGCCCATACCCACGGTACCCTTTGCTTTGCATCTACGCGACCGGTCTCGGTGCGACGACGAGCTTTCACCCGACTTTCGGGCTCGTCGTTGGAGTGGGAGCGGTCGGCGCCAGGGCCTCCCTTCGAATCCGACGGCACATCGGTGCTCCCGAGCGCGAAGTTCGATGGACCGGGGACTTCCCTTTTTTCCGGCGCCAAGCTTGCCACCATCGAGCCGAGCTGCCGGCGGACGCGCGGCGGTGGCACGAACTCGTCGAGAAGCTCGATTAGCTGCGTTGCGCTCTCTGGTCGTTCGTCACGACCGGGCGCGATCAAACTCTCGATGAGCTCGCATAGGCCCTCTGGTGCGTCGGGTGCGAGAGTGTGCAGGGAAGGGTGCTCGCCACTAAGAATCGCCATGATGGTGGCCGGGTCGTGCTCCCGTAGGTAGGGTCGCTGCCCGCCTAACGCCTCGAAGAGTACGACGCCGAGGCCGAACAGATCGGCTCGCCCATCGAGCTCCTCGGCGCGCAGCTGCTCCGGCGACATGTACGGCACCTTGCCTTTCGCGGCGCTTTGCTTTTTGGCGGTTTGCGTGATGGCCTTCGCGACACCGAAGTCGCCGAGGAACACTTCTCCGTGGCGACTCAGCAATACGTTTGAAGGGGAGATGTCGCGATGAATGATCGCGGTCACACGATCCGCCGGCTCGCTCCCCTGCGGGGGATTGTGAGCGTGCTCGAGGGCCGCGGCGAGATGATAGCCGATGTAGGCGACGAGATCGTGAGACAGACGTCCGTTCGGCTGCGCGGTCAGGAGTACGAGTAAGTCGACGCCGTCGACGTACTCGAGCGCCATATAAGGCGTTCCTTCACTTTCCCCGAAATCGATGATGCCGACGATGTTGCTATGTCGAAGCTTCGCTGCGAGGCGCGCCTCACGCTCGAAAAGCTCGATGAAGTCCTCGCTGTCTTGATAGAAGGGCAGCACGAGCTTGAGGCATACGCGTTGCGAGAAGCCGCTACGCCCCACGCGAATGGCCTCGAAGGTCTCGGCCATGCCGCCTACGCCCAACCGGCGGATGGGCCGGTATGGGCCAAAGATGCGCCCTAAAGGGTCGCTGGCTCGCTTTTCGAAGTCTTCTTTGGCCATGAAGCGGAGGGGCTACTGGGGCAGACAGCCTGCAGTGTAGTTGAGCCACTGCTGTGCTCAAAGCGGCAAAGGCCGCAGTCATCGCATGGGTCTGGGCCTTGTGTTTTACTTCGCGGGGCAGGTAGCGCTCGGCTTGACCTCGAAATCGTCGAGATAGATCCTGGTAGGCGGATCGATGGACTCCGAAGGGAGCGGATCGAAGATGTCGCCAACCCTGAACTGCACGCGAAACCAACGATCGGACCATTCAGGCGGCAAGCAGATCTCGTGCCGAGTCCAATCCGCTCCAGGAAGCAGGTCCCGCGGGTCGGA
>Ga0209536_100005034_pt1 | contig 20705 bp, 16 predicted proteins | sample DeeMarSeWOR28_12_FD_187461 | JGI IMG/M metagenome (GOLD analysis project Ga0209536, IMG submission 187461) | Marine sediment microbial communities from White Oak River estuary, North Carolina - WOR-2-8_12 (SPAdes) (version 2) | ecosystem: Environmental > Aquatic > Marine > Intertidal zone >... | reverse complement strand
CACAAAATCAGGTTCGTCGAAAGGGTAAATGCTGCACGAAAAGATAAAATCCTGCCAGACCAGGATGCCGTAACGGTCGCAGAGATCGTAAAAACGCTCATCCTCGTAAAAGCCTCCACCCCACACCCGCAGCATATTCTGGTGCGCCTGCGCAGCGGAGCGTATCCGGTCCTCCAGGGCGGACTCCGTCAGCCCTGTCGGGAAGGAGTCGGCCGGAATCCAGTTGGAACCTTTGGCAAAGAGCGGCCGGCCGTTGACGACAAAGGTGAATGAGCGCCCCCATTCGTCCGGCTGCTGCCGCAGCTCGACTGTTCGAAAGCCCATTTGAAAGGTTTTTTCATCCAGGACCGTCCTGGAGCGGTTCAATTGCACCTGCACCCGATAGAGAGGCTGATCCCCCCATCCGTTCGGCCACCATAGTTGCGGATTTTTGATTTCCAGCGCAGGAATGTTTTCGTCCGGGGATTTTAATGCAGCGCTGATTGTTTTTGCTGCTCCGTCAGGGGCGGTTACGTGCAGAAAGGCTGAAAGTTCGGAGGTCCAGTTTTCCACCGCCAGGCGCGCCTCTATCCTGACGGCCCCCTTGATGTGAAACTGGCGCAGGTGGACATCCAGAAGGCGGGCGGAATCACAGGCTTCCAGGCGGATGTCTTTCCAGATGCCTACAGGCGGGAGCTGAGGCCCCCAATCCCACCCGAACTGGCAGGGCGCCTTGCGAACGTGCGGGCCGCCGGCGATGGCCTGTGAAACGCCGGGCAGGCTGCGGGCAGCCTGTTTCCGAGCCGCATGACTGACGACGGATTCAAAGTGGATTCGCAGCTCATTCCCTTCCGCCTTAAGCAGAGACTTCACATCCCAGCGAAAGGAGCGAAACATGTTCGCCGTGCGGCCCAGCTCGGAGCCGTTCAGATGGACGGTCGCAAGTGTGTCCAGCCCGTCGCAAACCAGGTAAACGCGCGACCGTCGCAGAAAGTCGGACGCGATATCAAACGAGTAACGGTATTCCCAATCCTTTTCGGCAACCCATCGCACGCGGCGCTCATTATCCCCGACAAACGGATCCGGTATGCGGCCCAGGGCCAACAGATCCGTGTGCGCGCCTCCGGGTACCGTGGCTGCAAGCCACTCTTCCGTCCCCGCCTGACGAAACTGCCAGGAGCCTGTTAATGATTGGATATGCATCATGCGTTCCCATATAAAATATTGCCTTGAGCATGTTGATATCATTAATTACCAACTGCGCTCAAAGTATAGCTCTGTCCAAACACAGTATAAGCGAGCTCCCCGTACATCGGTACGTAAACAGCATTTGTGCTTTTCTCGTTTCCCGTTCCCCGTTTCCAGTTCAGGATAGTACAGTCAGCGACCGTGGATTTAAACGAAATGAACAGAAATGAATTACCCGGTTGTGAGATCCCACTCTTCGTAAATCTTGGGTACATCGTTGATAAGACGCCGGGTATATGCCTCCCTGGGATGCAGAATCACCTCGTCAGCCGATCCGTGTTCGATGATTTTTCCATGCTGCATAATATACACGCTGTCGGACACGTAGTATGCCAGGCCGATGTCGTGAGTGATGAAAATAATCGTCATCCCGATTTCGTCGCGCAACTGCATCAGCATGTCCAGGATAGTTGCGCGCGAGCAGGCGTCAATCATCGAGGTCGGTTCATCGGCCAGAAGGATCTTCGGCTTCAGCAGGAAAATCCGGGCGATCATCAGGCGCTGCTGCTGCCCGCCGGAAAGCTCGAACGGATACTTCCGGGTTAATTCCTCAAACTTCAGATTGACGAAGCTGCATGCTTCCGCCATCAGCCCTGTTTTTTTCTCACGGGAAAGCTTCCGGCCGCCGCGCATGTGGATACAATCGATCAGGACGGTGTCGATTTTGCTGAATATATTGAATGAAGAAAACGGATCCTGAAAAATGGCCTGAATATTCTGCCAGTATTCCAGTTTTTTCTTCCGGGTGGAGATATCGCGCTTTTCCCCCTGAAAGTAGATCTCTCCCCCGGTAGGTTGTATCAATCCCAGGAGCATTTTTGCCAAAGTGGTTTTTCCGCTGCCCGATTCCCCCACGATCGAGACGACTTCCCCCTCATGAAAATCGAAACTTACATGATCGACGGCTACGGCCCTCTGGCGTCCCGATCCGAATTCTCTGGTCAGGCCTCTCCCGCTCAGGCATGGTCTTCTTTTACCCGCCATTTTCAAACGCCTCCCTCAGCACCTGCTCCGGCAGGATGCACCTGTACGCGCGGTGATCGCCCGCCGGTTGAAAGGGAACGGAAGTCACCCTGCATTCCGGTTTTACGTAGTTGCAGCGTTCGGCAAACCGGCAGCCTTGGGGCGGATTTTTCAGATTGGGCGGCGCTCCGGGAATGGCCGTCAACTTAAGGTCCCGCAGGCCGCTTTCGGGTACGATAATGGATCCAATAAGGGCTTTCGCATAGGGATGGAGAGGATCGAACACGGCTTCTCTGACCGTGGCCTTCTCCACAATCTGCCCCGCGTACATGATCATGATATCGTCGGTGACGTTGTACAGGAGAGGGAGCTCGTGCGTGATAAAGATCAAGGATTTGATGAATCCCTTTTCCATCAAATCCTTGAGCATCCTGATGACCATCTTCTGGGAGGTGACGTCCAGTGCCGAGGACGGTTCATCGGCGATCAGAACTTTCGGACGAAGAAGCACCGAAATGGCAATCACCGTGCGCTGTTTCATTCCGCCCGAAAGCTCGACGGGGTACTGCTGCAAAACTTTCGAAGGCAGTCCCAGGGTTTCAAAAGCCTCTGTTGCATACTCATAAATCTCTTTGCCGGTTTTGTTCGGATCGTGCGCCTGGAAAACATCCTCAATAAAGCGGATGACTTTCTGGGTGGGATTGAGTGCGTTCATCGCCGATTGGGGAATGTAGGCGATTTCCGCTCCCAATATCGAATGACGAACGGCATCGGGAGCCATACCGGAAATATTCCGGTCGTCGATAATGATGTCTCCGGACGTATAGTGCAACGGAGGAAAGTAATACCCCATCAGGCTCAACGCCAGCGTCGATTTCCCGCATCCGGACTCTCCCGCAATCCCCAGAGATTTTCCTTCCTCTACCTCGAGAGAGACATGGTCCACGGCATACACATCCTCCCGAAACCGGGTGACGTATTTTGTCGTCAGATCTTTGACTTCCAGAATTACCTTGGACATTTCAACTAGTCTCTCACTGTGGGATTGAACACATGATCGAGACCCGTATTCATCAGGTTCATGGAAAACGATATCAACGCGATGACAAGGATCACGGGTACGTAGGCCCACCATTGTCCATTGACATGCGCATTGTAGTAGAGGGCCCAGTTCATCATCAGGCCCAGGGTCGGCACTTCCGAGGTTTTGGGACCCAGACCGAGGATGGACAGTCCGGCTTCCGATAGAATGCCCGAGGATATCTGCAGGATAAGGGCCATGACGACATAGGAAGCGATGTAGGGCAGGATATCGCGCAGGACGATGTGTCCGGTCGAATGTCCTGAAAGTTTCGCCAGGTTGACATGGTCGCGGTTGCGCAAAGAAAGCACCTGCGACCGCACCGCCCTGGTCGTCCACACCCAGGAGGTAAGCCCGATCACGACCGCAATGGTGAAAGCGCCGCGCTGTTCCTGTCCGATGCTGAAGGAGATCAGGATCAGCAGCACAAAGGTGGGGATGACGGTAAAGAGATTGGTAAAAAACATGATGCCGTCATCCATGAATCCGCCGACATACCCGGCCAGCAGCCCCAGCGTCAGGCCGATCAGAGTGGCAATGATTCCGGCGACAAGCCCGATCTCGAGAGATACGGCCGTAGCCTTGACCAGCTCCGCCAGAACATCCCGACCGAAGTTGTCGGTTCCGAGAGGTAAGATCCGTACGTTGGGAAGCTGCCCGATATTCACGAAATCGGACTGTTCGATGTTTCCTTTCTTCTCCAGGACGCCTGTGTCCGGATCATGGGCCGCGATGATCACACCTTCTGTGGACAGGATCCCATCGAGCAAGGCGTCGAGCCTGGCATAGAGATTCCTTTTCGCATTCGTCATCCCGGGGATGTTCTTCCCGGGATCGTAGTTGTTCACCCACTGATCCAGGAATTTCCGGGTATCCGAGGTATCAATTGCACTTTCTTCAATACCGGAGGCAACGAGCCATTCCTTCATGGAAACGCGATCCTCTTCGTCAAGCCTGCCGGCAATGCGCCTGGCAGCGACATCATCCAGATCCAAAGTATAGTGAGTGGCGGAATCGATGCTGTCGAAGACGTTCACGTAAATCCCCGGAGGGACAAACGTACCCTGGCTGATGGTTCGCAGCGGCGGTGTCGGCACTATCAGCGGATACACGATTACGATCAGCAGCACTGCCGTCAGTATGCAGAAGCCGACCACGAATTTGCCGGAGCGGAAAACCTGTTGAAGAGTGTGTTTCATGACAGTGTCCGCCTCAACCTTCAGACTGCGCCGCTTTGACGCGCGGATCGATAAAGCCGTACAGAATTTCAATGGCGAATGTCGTGACCAGAACCATCAGCGTGATGATCAGGGTTGCCGCCGATATAAGCGGGTAATCCTGTCCCAGTACGGCCTTCAGGATGGTGGAGCCGAGCCCGGGGTAATTGAAGATGATTTCCGCCACCAGGGCGCCGCTGACCATGGTGCCGATTGCAAGCGCCAATCCGGTTACCTGAGGAAGCATGGCGTTGCGAAACACGTATCGGAGGATTTTCCGGTCTTTGATGCCCATGAAGCGGCTGTATTTTACATAGTCCGCATTCAGCTCGTAGATGGCCATGGAACGCATGCCGATTGCCTGGCCGCCGATGGTGATCAATACTATCGACCAGAACGGTAGCTGATAATGGACAATCACGGACCATATAAATCCCCAGCTCAGGGCGGGAATCATGTCAAACCCGTAACCGCCGGAGGTTGGAAACCAGCCAAGGGTGAGTGCAAAGACGACCAGCAAAAGAACGGCCATACCAAAGGCCGGTAAACTGCTTGCAAAAATACTGACGGGCAGTAGGACTTTATCGAAACCTTTCCTGCGGTATGCAGCCAGGGCGCCGAGGAAGTTGCCGATCAGCCAGCCGACGAGAATTGCGGGCAATTGCAGAAACACCGTCCACCAGATGGAAGATGCGATAACGTCTGCGACTGTTCTGGGATATTGACTGAAAGAGAAACCGAAATCACTCCGCACCACATTTTTCACATAGATGAAAAACTGTTCATATATGGGCCTGTTGGTGCCGAACAGATCCGCGTATTGCTGATAAATCGCCTGGACACCGGTCGCATCGCTCATGCCCTGCGCCAGTCTGGATACAATGGCTGCTACGGGATCTCCCGGCATCAGGCGGGGCAGGATGAAATTCAGGATGAAGGCGCAGACAAGCGTGACGAAGAACCAAGCCAGCTTGTTCAGGAAATACTTGCGGTATCCTTTCAATGCGTCCTTTCCATTATGGGTTCACCAGCGTCAGGTTATAGAGACAGGCGATACCCCAACCGTCGGTGCAGTCAAGAGGTGGAACGGGAGGGTCGGTGCCGTCATTCTGATGCGGGAAGTTCGTCCAGATCGTCTCGTTGACGGCATGGAATGCTTCGGGTCGGTACATTAGGGTGAAGGAAGGGACATCGGTCAGGTAAATTTTGACCAGCTCCGTGTACATTTCCTTCAGCCTGCCGGGATCAGTTTCGCCCGGGATCTCCCGGAGCAGGGTATCCGCCTCCATATTGCTGTACTGCCCCCAGTTGCCGTTCCAGTTGCCTGCCATACCCACCCATTCGGAGCTGAGCAGATTGCGGATGCGCGTATATGGCTGGGCAGGGCCTGCGCCGGTCGTATACATCATGAAGATGTCATACCCCTCGGGCAGAGGAGAATCCGATTTGGTTACGATAGTCTGATACACGGACCATTCCGGGTAGTTGGTCGTGATTTCAATACCGATCTTCCCCCCGGCTGCAGCTACCACCTCTATGGCCGATTGCCAGTCTGACCAACCGCTGGGGCAGCTCGCAGTATAGCTCAACTTCCGGCCCTTGAATTCACGCCATCCGTCGCCGTCGGAATCGACAATTCCGACCGTATCGAGCAGTTTCCTTGCTCCGTCAATATCATTCCCTTCCCACTGCAGGTGCTTTACGGCATCGTGATCATACAGGGCCTGTTCGGTGGAAGTGGGGTTCATCAGCGATCGCGGAACCTCGTCAAAGGTGGGCGACTGGTTGGTTACGGCATTGGCAATGACCGTAGGGTAGTCCACGGCGATTGCAATGGCTTTGCGTACTGCGACCTGATCCAGACCATAGGAATTCAGATTGTAGAAAGCGGTCGGCATCTTGGTGCCGATGTTGTACGGAGGTTCGGGCAGGTAGGTGGATATGGGCAGCCTGTCGTTGAGCCAAAGCAGTTCGATATTGGGATTGAACGCCTGGCTGACATCCACTTCGCCTTTCTTAAACGCAACGGCACTGGCGGCGTTGTCTCTGAAGATCGTATGCGCCAGGTATTTTGGAACGGGCAGCCTTCCCCACATGCTGTCGTCCCGGCCCCAGTAGTCGTCGTCACGAACAAGGATAACCTTGGAATCATCCGCGAAAAATCTGTGATACGGCCCGGAGTAGACGGCGTCTTCCGCAGTATCTGCCAGGAACTTCGCGGTATCGCCGCCGGCACGCTCTTCCAGCCTCTCGGTCCAGCTTTTCTGAATGACGTAGTAAGTACTCACATAGGAAGCCACAATCAGAGGATTGACCGGCTTGCCCTCCCGATCCCGCTTTGCCTTGATCACAACCTTCCGGTCATCGGCCGCTTCGATAGTGTCAATGTAGTCTTTATTGGCGGCACCCGCCGGCGTGTTGTACCTGACGTGGGCGGCCCAGGTATAGGCGACATCCTCTGCAGTCACGGGTGTGCCGTCACTCCAATGAGCGGCCTCCTTGATTTTGAAAGTGAGTATGGTTCGATCGTCGTTCCACGAATAATCACCTTCCGCAAGCAGGGGATAGACCTTGCCGTCGAGCATGTTGTAAAGATACGGGGTTTCAAACATGGTCACACGCGAATTGTCCTGCAGCACAATTGCCATCGCGTTATTATTGCTTGTGGAGTAAGGGTTCCAGCCAACGACCGGGCCAAACTGCTGGCCATTAAAGTACAGGGTTTCCTTGCGGGGCAGCACCTTGGGGTCTTCACCCGTACTCTGAGTCACTTCATCCTTTGCCGGCCCACAGGCCGTTGTCAGGATTGCCGTCAGGGCTAAAAAAATAAAAATGGCAAGGCATTTGGAACGCATCCTTCTTCCTCTCCCTAGAACATGCCCACTCGAAAGGAAATCCAATGTCATAATCAGCAGGAAGGATTGTTTATAAATTAGATAGAACTACAATCAGATCCCTGTGATTCTGGACCATCCGCTTTAAACAATGCAATCGAAATATTCCGGGCACCCTGATCACAGTTAAAGATCCTGGATTGCCCCGGAATGAAAAATGGGTCGGATCGCCCATAATTTTTCATATCCATGATTTTCTAATCAACACACCTCCGGTTGTCTGGATTTTAATCTTGACCCGCCATCATTACCCATTTACATTGTCTACTGTGCGATAAATGGTATCGTATACGATACCTGGCTGTTTGTATATCTGATAAATAATGTGGATAAAAACATAATGTTTAAAATATACTCAGACACGCATTTCTCGCAGGATTCCGGTCGCTTCGTTTATCAAGCCGCCGCAATAGGAAGCTGCTTCCAGTTTTCAACAGGTACCTTAGTTAAAGGTCTAAACTGTAAGAAATGCGAGTTAAAGATCGAACAGGATGCTCCGGCAAATGGGTACAGGTCGGAGGTTTTCATTTTTATCATGCAGGAGGTTGATTCATGAGAAAAAAATCGGTTTTTATTCCGGTTGTTCTCCTGATTGCGGCGTTCGTTGCATCCCTTGGATGGGGAGCGGACGATGCCAAGATTGTCGTTATGAATCCGCGGGGAATTAAGCCTGAAATTCGCAAGATTCCCATGGCGCCGCGTCCGGCAACGCTGGAAGGCGAGACGGTGTATATCGTGGACACCAAATATCCAAACACGAAACCGTTCGTTAATGAGCTTTTCGCTGCACTCAAAGCGAAGTATCCCAAAACGACATGGATATTGAGAGACAAGTTCGCAGGTTATATGGATGACGATCCGGACCTGTGGAAGGAAATCAAAGACAAGGACGCGTGCGCTATCGTTCTATTGGGTCATTGAAGCAGCTGCTCGCCGGCGGTCGTCGGCCATGCAGTGACCCTTGAGAGAATGGGCGTTCCCGCTGTACCGATGATTACCCAGAGGTTCGAAGAGCTTGTGACAACGACTGCCTTCAAAAAGGGAATTCCTAATTTGCGGTTCACGTATACGCCCCATCCCATAACAGACAGGCCTGCCGATTTATGCAAGAAATACGTGGCAGGCAACGATCCGCTTACGGGAAAGCCCATGCTGGAGGAAATCTATGACAGTTTGACAAGACCGCTCTCGGCGGAAGACAGCAAAGGCGGCTTCCTGAAAAGAGAGCCGCGGCCCAGATTATTGCCGCCAGACACGGCCGACAACCTCATGGAGTATTTCCACGAACAGAACTTTACGGACGGGAACCCGGTCATTCTTCCCACAGAGGAAAAGGTCGCGGAAATGCTGAAAGCCACAAGCCGTGAGCCGGACGAATGGGTCGGTCAGATGCGACCCTCACCCCCGCATGAAGCTTGGTATTACACCGTCGAGATGGTAGCCGTGAACGCTGTGATGGCGGGCGCGAAGCCCGAGTATTTCCCGACCATCCTGGCTATCGCCTCGAAGGGCGTCACATCACTGTTCAGCTCCACTTCGTCTTTTGCCAGAATGGTCGTGGTAAACGGCCCCGTAGTCGAGGAAATCGAGATGAACACGGGGATCGGAGCTCTTGGCCCGTTTCATCGCGCCAATTCTTCAATCGGTCGGTGCTGGACCCTCATATCCAAAAACCTGGGCGGTTCGGGGAAGCCGGGAGAAACTTTCCTGGGCAGCCAGGGGAACCAGTTGAGCTACAACAACCTTTGCTTCCCTGAAACAGAATCCGGGTTGCCCGACGGCTGGCTGCCCCTGCACGTCCAGAAGGGATTTAACAAGAACGAAAGCGTCGTCAGCATTTTCAGCGGCTGGAGCCTCAATGATATTGCCTGGTACTCGCCGCTTCCGATCCATCAAGTTATCAGGGGATGGCTGGAACACTTCTTCTCTTTCGGCACCTCACAGGCCATCCTTATCCTTGACCCGATCGTCGCGGCTGATGTGGCGTCCAACGGATTCCCTACAAAAGAAGCTTATGCCAGGTACCTGGCCGACAATACCGGGACACCGGGCTGGCTGTACTGGTCGGAAAACCCGAATGCGCTGAAACAGGCCAAATCGGGCGTAGAACCTTATGCAAGCTGGCTGAAACAGGGAGAAGGCGCGGTAGTGCCCGCTTCACGTTACAAGAGAAACAGGAGAAACAATTCCGCCTTCATGGCATCCCAGGACAACAATGAACCCAGCACTTCAATCGAAATTGTCGTTACCGGAGGAGGAACGAACACCTTCTGGTCGGGTGGAGACTTCGGTTACGTGGGCAGCGCTTCCGTGGATCAGTGGAGATAGGAGGGAACGAATGAAAAACAAACTTACAATTCTCGCAGCAGCTCTGCTGGCGCTGACGACAGCCGCCTCTCTCCAGCCTGCGTTCGCGCAGGATAATTCTCCGACGGATCCGGCCAATATCGGTTCCAGGGTGCGATCCATGGTCGAACTCGGATCCGTCTATTCGAACATATACGATATCGCCATCACCGTGCTTGAAACCGTTCGGGGTCCTGAGGCAATGGATCGTTTGGAAGACGCGGATCCGGGCATCAACCCGCCTCCCGAAGGGTTCGAGTATGTTCTCGCCCGCATCAAATTTGAACATAAAGGAAGGTATATCACCGACACACTATCCTTCCCTCTCGGGGATGATCCGCTTCAGTGGGTTGCCCTGGCATCGGATCTGACAGAGTACGAAGGTGTTACGATTACAGTCCCTGAGCCCGCGCTTGTGGGCAGGGTCAATCCCGGCGATTCAAAGGAAGGATGGGTGGCGTTCGCCGTAGATCGAAAGGACAGAGCGCCGGTTATGGTATTCGATCCGGATACCGGAGGCGCTACCGGGCGTGGAAGAACACTGTTCTTCAAACTCTACAAATAAAACGCTGCGGATATAGAATTGACAGGCGGTTGACGAAAAAGGTTTCGCCAACCGCCTGTTCTTTTTTACGGGACACGCAAGATTTCCGTATCCCCGAAACTGCATCCTATAAATATTTTTCTAACTTACTATCTCCACTCGTCGATCCGGATTCCTCTTCCCACACGGAAATCGGTTACAAACCAGGTAGTCTGTATGCCTCCGCCTGTGACAATAACCTTTACCGACTGCGCATTCCGGAAGGGCTTGATCAGCGTCTCGGGTGAAGCTTTCAGCCATGTTGCATACGGCTCCATGCCCTGAAGAGCCATAGGCGTGCTTGCGGTCGTATTCACCCCGTTGCCCCAGAATGTTCCGACAGTAACTTCCGTATTCTTCGCAAGCCACTCTCCCAGTTCGGCCTTTGTCTTAAAACCGTGTGCGTCTTTCAGCAGACCGGCTACCGTCGGATCCATAATGATGGTCGCCCCCATGCCGGCGAGAGACCGCATATAGTCCGAGATCAGCTTGTGAGGCGGATAGCTCAACTGCGATTCTCCCACACTCGATATATAGCTCCATCCCGTACCGACAGTGACAACATTGTCCTCCGGCTTGAAACCCATCTCCACATGCAGGGGATCCCACCCCTCGGGCAGGCCTTCCTCATTTTCCGCATAACACAGATTGTTGTATTGAATGTTGCTTCCCAGCGTGGAATAGGCGCCCGAATCCAGACGGAGATCGCCCATGATTTTTCCCGCGATGGTGAAGGTCCGGCCCAGTACGGAGTTGGCTTCAGCGAAAGGACCCAGAGCGTCAATGCCCGAATTCATCCCCAGTTCCTTGCGGATCGGGCCGTTGACAACGATCATGTTTGCCATGGAGCTCGTAGAGTTGCCGAAGGATCCCGCCTGGGTAAGAATCGCGAGTATAGTCGGGAAATATTCCACTTTGGCTCCAGCCATAACGGCATACACGGCGGCCTTCTCCACTGTCATCCGCCTGGCGCCAAATCCGCTTACAGCTTCATTCGGCTTGCGGCTGGTCCCCTGGAGCATCGCAGCCACCCGCTTTTCTGTAGGAAGTATGATCGGATTGAAATCGGTCCACTCCCTGTCCTTGAACAGCCGCCGCAGGTTAGATTCCGTATCCGGTTTCAGAAGCCTCGGTTCAGGGGCTGCCTCCGGAGGCCTTCCGGCAATTTTCTCCTCGTCGGTAAGAGGCTGTGTCAGCCCGTCTATGATCGCCTGCATCATCGGCTTGCCACTGAGCAGGTCTTTCCCTTCAATATAGCTTTTGTGCACGGACTTCGGCTGACCGGCCACTGGAAACGGAAACGCGACATACCTTATCGGCATACCGTTGGAGTATTGGACATTGTATTCCTGGAACTTGACAACATTGACGCCGGAGGATCCGACGGCAGGAATTCCGGCTTCTTCCAAACCTCGTGCAAATCGACTCACGGTCGATACGCAGCCATGTCAACCGCCGATCCCGATGACGGCTCCCGCAGCTTTATTATCGACAATTTCCTTCCGCAGCCCAGGATCGTCTCCCATCCAACCATTGCTCGTCCTTCGCAATACTGTTTTGACCGACGGCATATTGCGGGCAAACCATTTCTGCATCTCTTCGAAAACGCTGTAGCCTGCATCAGGCCCACCCCATTGCATATCAACCAGGTATATTGTTTTTCCTTCCAGGGTTTCGCCAGTGCGCGGTGCAAGCGGTACCCTCTCGGCCATCTGGCGCGAAAGCGCCGGATTCAAAACCGTAATCAAACGCTCCTCACGGCTCTTTTCAGTATCCGGTTGCCCTGGAGCTTGCTGTGATACCCCGACCAAAATCAGGGCAACCGCGATAAACAGACCTCCCCCTAATAGAATCTTTTTATTCATATTTTCCTCCCAAATATCTGATCATTTCAAATCACGAGTGCTGGAACTGACATATAGGCTATTTCGTTTCACGCCGCAAGAAAAAACGGCAAGAAAGACGCACCGCCGTTTTGTATCCTTCCATTTATCGTTCCCGGTTTCCCGTTTCCCGTTCCCCGTTCATGAGCTTTCAACGGAAAACGGGAGTAAAGAAAAGCATTTATAATAAAAATATCCGTGAAACGACACAGATACTATTGCAACATCTGAAACATATTGAAAATCCTGAATAAAAATGCTGAAATAGCTGTTTACAATGAAAATAGAAGAAATAATCGGTTTCACTATAATATTTATTTTCAGCATTTGTTGAAATTATGTTATATAGCGAAATATATAAAAAGCAGTGAGCTGTACAATCTTAAACATAGACTAATTATTTGCTGAAAATAATTGATAAAATGAAAGAATCTGATATTGCAAAGAAAATCCTGGATATTTTACTCGAATGCCTGAGGAAAGTACCGAATGTGCGCAACCTGAACGGTTCCTTTCTTGAAGCGGATTCGGCGGATCTAGACATAGAAGTCCAGACAAACCTGGACACCCATTGTCTGATTGTTGCCGTCAGGAACAACGGCCAACCTCGCTACGCCAGGGAAGCCATCGCCCAGCTTCTCCTTAAATCGAGCCGATCTTCCGAAAACAACTGGCCGGTTTTTGCCGCTCCCTTCATTTCAGAATCAGCAGCCGCGATCTGCCTGGAAGCCGGAGCCGGCTATATCGATCTCTCGGGAAATTGCCGCCTCGCATTTAACGGCATCTTTATTGAACAACAGGGACGCCCCAACAGATTCGTAACCAAGCGTTCCCTGAAATCCCTCTACCAGGCACGATCCACCCGGGTTCTGCGCGCGCTGCTGTTTGATCCGAACCTCAAGTGGAAGCTGGCCGACCTGAGTATGGCCGCCGGTGTAAGTATCGGTCAGGCGTATAACGTGAAAAAGGGTCTGATCGATCGCGAATGGGCTGAATTTGAAAAGGACGGACTGCGGTTAATTCAACCGGAACAGTTATTACGTGACTGGGGGGAGAATTACGCATTCGGACAAGAAAGCCTTTTCGATTTCTATCTTACCGCTCCCCCGTCCGAAAGAGAATCCGTACTGGCAGATCGCCTGTCGAAAAAAGGGATACGGTATGCCCTGACAGCCTTCTCCGCATCATCCCGTCTCGCGCCGTTCGCGGAAACTTCGCGCACCTGCGTTTACATCGACACCGACATGGATCGGGCAGCTGACCTGCTGGAGCTGCAACCTGCGGGCTTGGAGCCGAACGTTACATTGATGGTTCCTTACGATGAAGGTGTGTTTTTCGGCACGAGAGAGTTCGAAGGAGTCTGTATCGTATCGCCGGTTCAAGCGTATCTTGATCTTGCAGCATTCGATGAAAGAGGCAAAGAAGCGGCAGAGAGCCTTTTCTCGCAGGTGATACAGCAGGAATGGCGCACTTTGGCGGGGTTGTAAACAAGAAGAAGAACTGAACCCGAATTCCGAAGTTACGAGTTTATAACAATCTTTCTCTTGTGAAATCATCATGTTCCGTGGGGCAAGCGCTAACTTCGACGAAGTTAGATTTCCACATGAAAACTTGTTGCGAGTAAAGAAGAAGGACTCATTAGGGAAATATCAATTTCGGAATTCGGGCTGAAACGCTTTTGTGCCGCGCCCTGTTATTTATTCAGGGAACCGTCCACGTGATTGTCTTTCTTGAATAATATAGCCATCTGCGCTTAAACTTAGGCGGCCTCTTTTACTTTGCGCAGTGCTGAAAGGTGAAAAGGGATGGTAAGGAGCATTCACATTGAATACTAATACAGAATCATCCGCCTCTGTCTGGTTAAAGCGACTGCTGAATTACGCCTTCCTGCTCGTCGCTGTCGTTGTTGCGATCTGGTTCTTCATCCAAAGCAGGGAAGAAGCGGCCTCCCCGCCGGAAGCAGGGCCAATGGCAAAAATGCAGTTCGAAGCCCCGCTTGTACGCGTGCAGAAGGCCGTCGCCAAGGAAATTATCTCAAAAAGAGAATATATAGGGCGTGTGGAAGCTATCGATTCAGTGGATCTGGTCGCCAGGGTTTCGGGCTACCTGGAATCCATTGATTTCGTCGAAGGCCGATACGTAAAGGCCGGAGACCTGATGTTCACCATCGAAAAAGACAGGTTCCAGGCCGAGATCGAGGCCCGTAAAGGCACGGTTTCCCAGATCGAAGCCGACCTTGTAGAGGCGGAAAAGTATCTCAGGCGCCTGCAGTCGGCAAAAGAGGGGAGCGTTCCCGAAAAGGATATCGAATCCGCCCAGAGAGATGTCGACTATTTCCGTGCACAGCTGGTTTCAGCAAAAGCTAACCTGGATCTGGCGGAAATCGATTTGAAGTACGCCACAGTTTGGGCCCCCATGTCGGGCCGGGTAACCAAGAAGCGATACTCCGTCGGCGATTACGTCGGCCCGAATTCAGGCACCATCGCTACTATTGTAAAAATAAATCCGATCCGGGTAGTGTGTTCTATGAGTGAAGTCGAATACCTGAACCTGATGGAACGGTCCGGATCCTCTCCTGAAAATATATTCCGGCCCGCTTTACGCCTTCCCAATGGAATCCTTTACCAGCGTGAAGGACGGTGGGATTTCGCCGATACGCAAATCGACTCTTCCACCGGAACCATTTCTCTCCGATCCAGATATTCCAATCCTGACGGACTGCTGATCCCGGGAGGCTACGTGACTGTAGTCCTGTCTCCCATCAAGGAGGAAACGTTCCCGCTGGTACCACAGGCCGCCGTGGCTGAAGACAAAGAAGGCAGCTATGTCTACGTTGTGGGAGAAAACAACCGGGCGGAGAAGCGTCCTATAAGAAAGGGATCCGTTTACGGCACGGACTGGATTGTTGAAGAGGGAATCCATGCCGGCGAAACCGTCATTGTCCAAGGCATGCAAAAAGTCCGCCCCGGACAGTCCGTAAAAATCTCAAACAATGATCCCAATGCAGCGCCGGGGGCGGAGGCTAATCGTTGAAAATGCCGAATAGGGGTACTCTTACTCTGCATTGTATTGCGGCATATCATTTTTTAAATGGAATTTTCCTCAAGCATCAACGGGAAACCGGAAATCCTTTTCCGAATATCCCCATGAAACAGTCGAGACTCACAATAAATAATGGTGTTTTCATCGAGTGCCAACGGGAAACGGGGAACCGGAAACGCGTTTCTGTATATCCCATGAAACAATCGAGCCTTTCGGGAAATAACGATCTGAAGTCATATTGACAGGTTAAAAATAGATGTTTTCCTCACATTTCATCCGGCGTCCCCGCCTTGCCATGGTTATGGCCGTCATCATTCTTCTGGCGGGTATCATCGCCCTAACACACCTCCCGATCCTCCAGTATCCGGATGTAGCGCCCCCGACAGTCATGATCAGCGCCGCCTATCCCGGAGCCAGTGCCCAGGTGGTTTCCGATGCCGTAGCCGCCCCGATTGAAGAGGTCGTCAACGGAGTCGAAGGCATGATCTACATGTCTTCAACCTCAAGGGACGGCGGGTATAGTTTGCAGGTTACTTTTGACGTCGGAGTCGATGTCGACATCGCCATGGTCAAGGTACAGAACCGGCTGCAGCGGGCCAACTCCAAGCTCCCGGCAGAGGTGCGGCAGCAGTCGGTCAACGTGTCGTCCCGCTCCGGAGACATGCTGGGAGTTTACGCTTTTTTCTCTCCGAACCGTACGCATGACCAGCTTTTCATCGGCACCTACCTGAACGACAAAGTGAGGGATGTCATTTCCCGCGTGGAGGGGATCAGCGATGTCGGCATCCGGGGGCCAAACAAATTCAGCATGCGGATCTGGCTGGATCCGGACAAGCTGGCGGCTTACGGTATCAGTGCCGACGCGGTTTCCGCTGCAATCGCAAGCCAGAACATCCAGGCGGCGGCGGGATCTATCGGAACGGAACCTTCCCCCGAAACCCAGCAGCTGCAGTTCAGCATACGTGCGACCGGGCGCATGGAGAATGTCGAAGAATTTGAAAACATTGTCCTTCGCACCAACGACGACGGTGGAATCATCACCCTCAAGGATATCGCCCGGATCGAGCTGGGTGCTGAGACATATTCCGCCGGAGCGTCCTTCAGCGGCCAGCCGGCTATAGCTCTTACGCTGACCCAGCTGCCCGGAACCAACGCCCTGGAAACCATCCAGAGGGTCCAGGATGAGTTGAAGCGGTTATCCCAGTTTTTCCCGGAAGACCTGGCCTACACCCATGTATTTGATCCGACCATTTTCATTCGCTCCGCAATGACCGAAATCGTTCGCACCCTCCTGTTGACCTTCGGCCTGGTTGTCCTGGTGGTTTTCATCTTCCTCCAGGACTGGAGAGCGACTCTGATTCCGGCCTGCGCCATCCCGGTATCCCTTATAGGATCCTTTTCAGTCCTGCTGGCAATCGGTTACAGCATCAATACACTCACGCTTTTCGCGCTGGTGCTGGTCATCGGCATCGTTGTCGATGATGCCATCGTGGTGGTGGAAAATGTACAGCGGCTCATCGAAACCGAACATCTTCCCCCAAAGGAAGCGACGTGGAAGTCCATGAAACAGGTCTCCAGCGCCGTGATTGCCACAACCCTGGTTTTGCTGGCAATTTTTATCCCTATAGGATTTATTTCCGGAATCACCGGAAAGATCTATCAGCAGTTCGCCGTGACCATATCCACGGCTGTGTCGATTTCGACTCTGAACGCTCTGACACTGAGTCCGGCTCTCTGCTCCATTCTGCTGCGGCCTCACAGGAAAAAAAGGTTCTCCTTCTTCGGATGGTTCAACTGGGGATTGGACAGGGTCCGGAATCTATACGTTTTCTGCGCCTCATGGCTGGTGCGCCACAAGCCGGTGTCTGTCGGTATATTCCTGATTGTTTCTTCAATCGCATGGTTCCTGTTTTCCGGGCATCCGACCAGTTTTATCCCCAGTGAAGACATGGGAGCGGTTTTTATCGATGTTCAACTACCGGATAACGCGACCCAGTCCCGAACCGCGGAAGTGATGCACGAATTTTACGAACAAGCCCACCAAATCCCCGGCATAGACCAGATGATGACAATGGTGGGTTTCAGCCAGATGGGCGGCGGCGGCGACAACAGCGGCATGGGGTTTGTCGAACTCAAACCCTGGGACGAACGGACAACACCAGATCTTCAAATCGATTCCATTCTGGATAAACTGAACCGGGTTGCAGCAAGTATCCCGGGAGCGCAGATACGGCCCTTCAACCTGCCGGCGATCCGCGAGTTGGGCTTTTCAAGCGGCATGAACTTCCGTCTTCAGGCCGCCATGGGACAATCCCCGGAGGAGCTTGCAGAAGCGCTGGATCTTCTGGTTGCCGAGGCCAACCGGGATCCGCGTATCAGCCGGGCTTACAGCACCTATCGCGCCAGTACGCCCCAACTCTATCTCGACGTCGACCGTGAAAAATCAGAAATGCTGGACGTTCCGATCAGCCGTGTGTTTTCCACCCTCCTGACCATTATGGGCTCCCGTTACATCAATGATTTCAACCTCTACAGCAGGGTGTACCAGGTAAAAGTCCAGGCGGATTCTCCTTACCGCAGCAAACTGGAAAACATTCTTGACGTTTATGTACAGAACAATAAGGGAGACATGGTTCCACTGACCACACTGGTCGATATCACCACCATCCTGGCACCCCAGACCATTGAACGCTACAACATGTATCCATCCGTCCAGATCAGCGCCGATGTCGCGCCTGGGTTCAGCTCCAGTGAAGGTATGGACAGCATGGAGAACGCCATGACCAAAGCGGTCCCGCAGGGTTTTCAGTACGAATGGAGCGGAGCGAGCTACCAGGAAAGGGAAAATGAGGGTCAGGTCAATACGCTCGTCATCATGGCCCTGGTTTTCGGTTTCCTGTTCCTGGTCGGCCAATACGAGAGCTGGACCATCCCGATCCCGGTTATGCTTTCCATTGTCGTGGCCGCCCTTGGAGCCATGATCGCCCTGAAAATTACAGGCATATCCCTCAGCATATATGCGCAGCTGGGGCTCATTCTTCTCGTGGGTCTCGCCAGCAAGAACGCTATCCTGATTGTAGAATTCGCAAAGACCGAAAGAGAACATGGGCATTCCATTCTGGAATCCGCTGCCAAGGCTTCACGGATCCGCTACCGGGCGGTTCTGATGACCGCGTTTGCTTTTATCCTCGGGGTATTGCCGATGGTCCTGGCGACCGGTCCGGGCGCCGTGGGAAGACGGCATATCGGGACAACCGTTTTCGGTGGAATGTTGGCTACCGTGGTCTTCGGAGTGGTGCTGACGCCTTCTCTCTGGGCCATATTCCAGACGACTCGGGAAAAATTGAAGCACTTCCTGCATCTGAAAACTACGGTAGGGATTCTGGAGGAAGAGCCGGCAGTGCCGGAAGAAAATAAATAAAACAGTTCTAAGTTCTAAGTTCTGAGTTCTGAGTTCTGAGTTTGAAGTTTCGGGTACGGAATAAAATATGAAAGAATTCCATAAAAGGATAGGCATCGCTGCCCTGTTGCTTCTCGCTGTGTGCGGGGGATGTAGAACAGTGGGACCGGACTATAGGCCCGTTCATGTGGGTGTTCCTGAGCAATGGCCCTCCGTTGAGCCGACCTCCGGCGACGAGAAACAACGAGCCGACACCGAAGTCCTGGCTCAGTGGTGGACCACTCTTGAGGATCCTATCCTCAGCAGTCTCGTAGAACGAGCCGCAACTAATAACAAAGACCTTAAAATTGCATTGGCCAGGATCCGGCAATCCCGGGCTGTGCTGGGAGTATCCGAAAAACAGCTGGATCCCTCCCTAAGCGGGTCCGCCCTGTATCGCAGAAGCCAGTCCGGAACTCCAACGGCCGAAGATCCGGATCCCGTTCTGTTTTCGACCGGAAATGATTATTTCAATACAGGATTTGACGCGTCGTGGGAAATCGATCTTTTCGGCAAAAAACAACGAAGCATTGAAGCGGCTGCCGCGGAACTCGAGGCGTCCGAGGAGGGATTTCGAAGCGTGCTGGTCAGCCTGGTCTCCGAAACCGCCAGCAATTACGTAAGGCTGCGGACCCTGCAGCAGCAGCTGGAAATAGTGCAGAGAAACCTGGAACTGCAGGAAAGAACACTCTCCGTCCTGGAGGACCAGGAGGCCGCTGGTCTGATCGGTGCGCTGCGCGTGCAGCAGTCCAGGTACAGTATTGAAAACACCCGATCGCGAATTCCCGGCTACAGCATAAGCATCGAGGAAACCTTGAACACGCTGGCTATACTGCTTGGTGAGCTGCCGGGAAATCTCCACGAAGAACTGACCGCTCCAGGCCCGATCCCGGTCCCCGGAGTCGAGATCGCCATCGGGATCCCGGCCGACATCCTGCGCCGGAGGCCCGACATTCGAAATGCCGAGAGAATGCTGGCTGCACAGACGGCCCGAATCGGTGTGGCCACAGCCGATCTCTATCCCGTTTTCAGCCTAAGCGGATTTTTGGGAATGACAGCCGGCTCTGCTGATGCATTCTTTTCCGACAACAGCCCCACGGCCAGTATTACGCCCTTCATCAGCGTTCCTATTTTCAACCGAGGCAGAATCCGGGACCAGATCGAAATCCAGAATGCCCTCCAGGAACGCGCCATGATCGAATACGAAACCATCGTGCTGGACGCTATCAAGGAGGTTCGGGATGCGATCATGGCTTACGGGGAGGAACAGAAGCGCTACCGGATACTGGAACGGGGAGCGGCCGAAGCCCGTTCGGCACTCGATACGGCGGATGAGAGATACCGCTCCGGGCTGGTGGATTTTCTGGATGTCCTCGATGCCCAGCGGGCCCTGTTATCGTTCGAGGAAACCCAGGTCGGAAGCCGCGGTACCATCACCCAGGATCTCATCCGGCTTTACAAGGCTCTCGGCGGCGGCTGGAAACCGGAATCATAAATGCTTAACGCTAAGACGCAAAGGGTGCAAGGACGCAAGAAAAACTTAACGCAAGGGCGCAAAGGCGCCAAGGTGCAAGGACGCAAGAAAAACTCAACGCAATGGCTCTAAGACGCAAAGGGTGCAAAGACGCAAGAAAAACTTAACGCAAGGACGCGAAGGCGCAAAGACGCAATGTTTTTAGGGATAACTGCTTAACACAAAGGCGCAAAGGCACGAGGACGCCAGGAAATATTTTTATTGCGCCCTTGCGTCTTTGCGCTTTTGCGTTATGTAGTTTTTTTGCGTCCTTGCGTTTTTTAGGTTCCCAGTTTTCCGCTCTTCTCCAGTGTATCCGCGACTTTCTTCAGGCCGAAGTCTTCCAGTGTCTTTCGGGTCGGCCAGCCGTTTTCCCTGTCCCAGCCTTCCAGGGCATAGAAGTGGGTTTTGAAGTCGTCCACGCCCTTGCGGTCCAGGTGCATTTCCGTGGCTTGGTCGGAACGCCATTTGCCGTTTTCGTAAATGGGCACTCCGCCGTAAATCACCATGCCCGTTG
>Ga0209536_100005033_pt1 | contig 20717 bp, 14 predicted proteins | sample DeeMarSeWOR28_12_FD_187461 | JGI IMG/M metagenome (GOLD analysis project Ga0209536, IMG submission 187461) | Marine sediment microbial communities from White Oak River estuary, North Carolina - WOR-2-8_12 (SPAdes) (version 2) | ecosystem: Environmental > Aquatic > Marine > Intertidal zone >... | reverse complement strand
TCACGTTCGACTACACGCGGCACCGGCTCCTCCTGAAGCCCACCGCGGACGCGGCCCGGCGCACGGTCTGGAACGCAAGCGGCATGCTGGTGGCACAGCTGCCCGGCGGCCCGGTCGTGGTCGCGCAGATCGTGCCCGGGACGCCGGCGGCCGAGGCGGGAATCGCGGCTGGCGACCTCCTGGTGCTGGTGGGGGATCGCCCGGCCGAAAGCATCGGCCTCGACGCACTGCGCGCCCACTTCAGACGTCCGGGCCAGCGCGACACGCTCGTCATCGAGCGTGACGGGGCGAGGCACACGGTAGCACTCGTGCAGCGCGAGCTGCCGTGATCCCGACGCGGGCGACGGCGGGTCGACGAGGCGGCGGAATTGGTTGCGCGGCAGAGTGAGACAGGCACCGTCCAATTCTCAGTCGCAGGAACATCCAATGTCCCCCGGATGTCGCCTTCGGACATCTTCCTGGCCGCAGCTTTGCCGAGACCGGCTGTCCACGAGAGGCCGCGGTACCCTTTCGCTGGTGCCGGCGTAGCCGGGGAAGGGAGTCTTCACCGATGACGCGCGGGCGCGCCCTCCCACGCACGCACGGGTCTTTCTATCTTTGCCGGCCATGACACCGCCCACCGATGTCGTCGATCGCCTCGCCGCCCTGCCCAGCCTGCGCGGGATCCCTCACGAGGAGCTGGAGTGGTTGGCCACCCACGGGCGGCTCGAGGTACAGGAAGTCGGCACGGTGATCGCGCCGAAAGGCAAGCGCATCGAGAAGCTCTGGGTCATTCTCTCCGGTCACGTCGCCGTCCGGGTCGATCGGGGAGCGGGACCCAGGCGGGTCATGGGATGGCGCACCGGCGAGGTCAGCGGCATGCTCCCCTATTCCCGGATGACGGGCCCACCGGGAGACAATTACCTCGAGGAGCGTTCCGAGCTGCTCTCCCTCCACGTGGAGCACTTTCCGGAGATGATCCACCGGTGCCCGGTGTTCACCGCGTACACCGTGCACCTGATGCTGGACCGCGCGCGGAGCTTCAACACCAGCGACCTGCAGGATGAGAAGATGATCTCGCTGGGGAAGCTGGCGGCCGGCCTGGCCCACGAGCTGAACAACCCCGCCTCCGCGACGGTCCGCGGCGCCGATCAACTGCTGGCGGGCCTGGTCGAATCGGACGCGGCATCGCGAGCGCTCGGCGCCGCCGGGCTGACCGCCGAGCTGATCGAGACGATCGAGCGGGTGCGCGCCGCGTGCCTGGCGAATCCCGCCGGCGCCGTGCGATCGCCGCTGGAGCAGGCGGACCGCGAGGACGCGTTCGCCGAGTGGCTCGGGCGCCACGCGTCGGATCCGGCCCTCGCCGGACCGCTCGCCGACACGGCCGTCACCGTCGACGCACTCGAGACGCTCGCCGGCGCGATGTCGGAAGAGACGCTCGGTGCGGCGCTGCGCTGGCTCGCCACGGGGTGCGCGACGTACTCGCTCGCCGTCGACATCCGCCACGCCGCGAACCGGATCCACGAGCTGGTTGGCGCGGTGAAGCGATTCACCTACATGGACAACCTGGCCGGACCGGAGTTCGTGGACGTCGCGCAGGGCCTCCGCGACACGGTCCGGGTGCTGGCTTCGAAGGCCAAGGCGAAGGGGGCCGCCGTCACGCTCGATGTCGCCACGGATCTCCCGCCGGTGTACGCGACCGGCGGTGAGCTCAACCAGGTGTGGCTGAACCTGATCGACAACGCGCTCGACGCGATTCCCGAAGCCGGCCGCATCGACATCAGTGCGCGCAGGGAGCTGGACCGCGTCGTCGTGCGCGTGGTCGACGACGGGCCGGGGATCCCGCCGGAGATCCAACCCCAGATCTTCGATCCCTTCTTCACCACCAAGCCTCCCGGCCAGGGCACCGGACTCGGCCTCGACATCACCCGCCGGCTCCTGCGCCGATACCACGGCGAGATCGCCGTGCAGTCTCGCCCAGGCCTGACCGAGTTCCGGGTGAGCCTCGTGGTCGAGCGTCCGGTGGCCGGCGGGGCCGGCCACCCACGCGGGGAGAGCGACCCGGCATGAGCGCAGGGCGCACCACCTTGACGCGAGCCTCGGCGGGAGACCATTGATTACGCTCGATCGCGACACTCGCATTCCCGTCGGCCGCATCTCGTGAGTGCTCTGGAGGTGGATCGCATGCCGGGTGCAGACTACCGGATCGAGACGGCACGAGGAGACGACGAGCGAGCAGTGCGGATGGCGGGGGAGATCCGGGAGGGCCTCACGGCCAGCCCACGCTGGCTGCCCTCCAAGTACTTCTACGACGACCGCGGAAGCCGCCTGTTCGAGGACATCACCACGCTCCCGGAGTACTACCAGACGCGCACCGAAGAGCACCTCCTCGCCGAGATCGCCGGTGAGGTCGTGGAGCGCGTGCACCCGGCCGAGCTGGTCGAGCTCGGCTCGGGAGCCGGCCGCAAGACCCGGCTGCTCCTCGCAGCCATGGCCCGCGCCGGACGGCTGGAGCGCTGCCTCCTGCTGGACATCAATCCGCTCTTCCTGTCGGAGTCCACCCGCGCACTCGCTCGCGATTTCCCCGGTCTGTCGGCTCGGGGGGTCGTCGGGGACTTCCTCGACGACCTGCACCTGCTCGGACCGGGAGGCGGCCGGCTGGCAGCCCTCTTCGCCGGCACGATCGGCAACGTGCATCCTGCACAGGTGCCCGCGTTCCTCGCGCGCATGGCGGAGCAGCTCGCGCCCGGCGACGGGTTCCTCGTCGGCGTCGACCTGGTGAAGGACGTGGGCCGCCTCGAGGCCGCCTACAACGACGCCGCCGGTGTGACCGCCGAGTTCAACCGGAACATCCTCCGCGTGCTCAACGACCGGCTCGGCGCCGACTTCGACCCCGAAGCCTTCGAGCACGTCGCGTTCTACGACCCGGCCAACGCGTGGATCGAGATGCGTCTCCGGGCCTCACGGTCGCAGCGGGTGCGGATTCCGGCCGCGTCACTCGACCTCACCTTCGAGACGGGGGAAGAGATCCGCACCGAGATCAGCTGCAAGTACACCCGCGCCTCGTTCGCATCGCTGCTGCCGGGGAGCGGCCTCGACGTCGACCGCTGGTACACGGACCCGGAGCACCTGTTCGCGCTCGCCCTCCTGCGGCGCCGCACTTCCGACGACGGAAGGCCCCGATGAGCGAATTTCCCGCCGACCTCGGCGACCGGCTCGAAGCCGCCTGGGAGAGGTCGGACCAGATCTTCGGCGTGCTCGCGCCGGATGCGTGGCTGGAACGACCGATCCCTCTGCGCCAGCCCTTCATCTTCTATCTGGGACACCTGCCGGCGTTCGCGTGGAACCAGGTGTGGCGCGGCGTGCTGGGACGGCCGTCGTTCAACCCCGAGTTCGACCTGCTGTTCGAGCGGGGCATCGACCCGGTGGGAGACGACTACCGGCCGACTAGCGTCTCCTGGCCGTCGGGAGCGACGGTGCTCGCCTACCGCGATCGGGTGCGGGACGCGCTGCGCGGGACCCTGGACGACGTCCGCGCGCTGCAGGGCAAGGATGCGCTCGCCGATCGCGGCCGGGTCTACCAACTGGCGATCGAGCACGAGCTGATGCATCACGAGACGCTGCTGTACATGGTCGGGCAGCTCGACGGGCGCCACAAGGCGCGTCCCCAGTGGCTGCCTCCGGTCGTCACCGACGGCGCGGCGGCACCGGGGACGATCGGGATCCCCGGGGGAACGGTCACGCTGGGCGCGTCGCTGGACGCGCTGCCCTTCGGCTGGGACAACGAATTCCCCGAGCACGAGGTCGAGGTGGAGCCGTTCGCCATCGACGCCACGCCGGTGCGCAACCGCGACTTCCTCGAGTTCCTCGAGGCCGGGGGGTACGATCGGCGCGACGCCTGGTCGGACGAAGGCTGGGCGTGGAAGGAGCGCGCGGGCGTGCGCCACCCCAACAACTGGATCCCAGGCGGCGACGGCTGGCGCTGCAGCACCCTGTTCGACGTACTGCCGCTCGCCGACGTCGGCGACTGGCCGGTGTACGTGAGCTGGGCCGAGGCGGACGCGTACGCGCGGTGGCGCGGACTCGCGCTGCCTACCGAGGCGGAGTACCACCGCGCCGCGTACGGGGCGCCCGACGGGCTGGCGCGGCGGCACCCCTGGGGTGACGGCGCCCCCGGTCCCGCACACGGCAGCTTCGACTTCCGCCACTGGGCGCCGACGCCGGCCGGCTCCCATCCCGCGGGCGCCAGCGCCTGGGGGGTGCACGAGCTGGTCGGCAACGGGTGGGAGTGGACGTCGAGCGTGTTCGGGCCCTTGCCGGGCTTCACGGCGTACCTGCGCACGTATCCCGGCTACTCGGCGGATTTCTTCGACGGGAAGCACTACGTGATGCTCGGCGCGTCGTGGGCCACGGATGCGGCGCTCGTGCGGCGCAGCTTCCGCAATTGGTTCCAACCGCACTACCCGTACGTGTTCGCCAAGTTTCGGTGTGTCAGCAGGGAGTCGCAGCGATGAGCAAACCCGTCATCCTGACCGTGGACGACGAGCCGGAGGTCCTCAACGCGGTGGAGCGGGATCTCCGGAAACAGTACGCCGCCGAGTACCGGATCGTGAAGGCCTCTTCGGGCGCGCAGGCGCTCGACGCCGTGCGGCAGCTCAAGCAGCGCAACGCCGCCGTCGCGCTGTTTCTGGTGGACGCGCGGATGCCGAAGATGAGCGGCACGGAGTTCCTGATCGAGGCGCGGCGGATCTACCCCGACGCGCGGAAGGTGATGCTCACGGCGTACGCCGACACCGACGTGGCGATCGCCGGCATCAACGAGGTCCAGCTCGATCACTATCTCATGAAGCCGTGGGACCCTCCGGCCGAGCGGCTCTATCCGGTTCTCGACGACCTGCTGGGCGATTGGTCCGCGTCGTTCCGTCCGCCGTTCGAAGGGATCCGCGTGGTGGGATCGCTCTTGTCGCCCAAGAGTCACGAGGTGAAGGACTTCCTGTCGCGGAACCTCACGCCCTACCAGTGGGTGGACGTGGAGCAGGACGTCGGGGCGCGGGCGGAGGTGGAGGCGGCGAGCCCCGGCCTGCGCCAATTGCCGCTGGTGTCCTTTCCGGACGGGACGACTCTACTGGAGCCGAGCACCCGGGCGTTGGCCGAGAAGCTCGGGCTGCAGACCACGCCGAGCCGGCCGTTCTACGACCTCGTGATCGTGGGCGGCGGGCCGACGGGGCTGGCCGCGGCCGTGTACGGCGGTTCGGAGGGTCTGCGGACGGTGATCGTCGAGCGCGAGACGACCGGCGGGCAGGCGGGCACGAGTGCCGCGATCGAGAACTATCTCGGGTTTCCGAGCGGGGTGTCCGGGGCGGACCTGGCGCGGCGGGCGACGGCGCAGGCCAAGCGCTTCGGTGCGGAGGTGCTGACGGCGCGCGAGGTGACGAAGGTCCGTGTGGACGGCCCGTACCGCCTGGCGACGCTGGACGACGGGAGCGAGCTGGCGTGTTACGCGCTGCTGCTCGCGTGCGGGATGCAGGTGCGGCGCCTCGAGGTGCCCGGCGTCGAGGCGCTGACCGGCGCGGGGGTGTTCTACGGGGCGGCACTCACCGAGGCGGCGGCGTGCCGCGGCAAGGATGTGCTGATCGTGGGCGGCGCGAACTCGGCGGGCCAGGCCGCGCTGAGCTTCGCGCGCTACGCGCGCAAGGTCACGATGCTCGTGCGCGGGGCCTCGCTCACCGAGGGGATGTCCATGTATCTCGTGGACCGCATCACCGCCGCGGCCAACATCGAAGTGCTCGCGGAGGCGGAGGTCGTGGCCGCGCAGGGCACGGATCGACTGGAGACCGTGGACGTCGCTCTGGGCGACACGCGGGAGGTGCGCCGCCTCGAGGCCGCGGCGATGTTCATCTTCATCGGCGCGAGACCGCGGTCGGAGGTGGCGGCCGGATTGGTGGAGCGGGACCCCGGAGGGTTCATCCTCACCGGTCTCGACCTGCGGAGCGACGGCAAGCTGCCGCGGTCCTGGCCGCTCGCGCGCGACCCGTTCCTGTTGGAGACCAGTGTCCCCGGCGTCTTCGCGGCCGGCGACGTCCGCCAGGGCTCGAGCAAGCGGGTGGCGGCGGCCGTGGGTGAGGGCTCCTCGGCGGTGGGCATGGTGCACAAGTACCTGGAGACGGTGTGAGCCGGGGGAGCGGTGGCGATGCGGCGGGCGCGGGCGGTGTGACGCCGGCGGCAATCGTGCAACGCCTCAAGGCGCACCGAACGCTCGGGTCGGCCCCGGACGGGGAGCTGGCCTGGCTGGCCGCCCACGGCTTCCCCCGCTTCTTCGATTCCGGCCAGGGATTCCTCACGACCCGGAACGCGACCGGTTCGGGCTACGACCCGGTGGAGGGGCTCCACGTCATCCTCTCCGGGCACCTCGCCATCTACGTCGATCGCGGGGAGGGCCGGCACAAGGTGATGGAGTGGCGCGGCGGCGACGTCACCGGGCTCCTGCCCTACTCGCGGATGAAGGCGTCGCCCGGCGACGTGATCTTCGAGGAACCCACCGAGGTGTTCACCGTGGGCAAGCAGCACTTCCCCGAGATGATCCGGGAATGCCCGGAGGTCACCGCCGCGCTCGTGCACGTGATGCTGGACCGCGCGCGCCACTTCACCTCGACCGATCTGCACGACGCGAAGATGAAGTCGCTCGGAAAGCTGGCGGCCGGGCTGGCGCACGAGCTGAACAATCCCGCGTCGGCCGTGATCCGGTCGGCGAAGTCGCTCTCCGACGGGCTGGTCGCGACCGAGTCCGCGTCGCGGGCACTCGGTGCGTCGGGGCTCACCCCCGAGCAACGGACCGCCGTCGATGCCGTGCGCGACGCGTGCCTCGCCAAGCGCCGGTCCGGCGCCTACTCGCCGCTCGAGGAGGCCGATCGCGCGGACGCCATCATGGACTGGCTGGAGGCGCACGACGCCGACCTCGCGATGGCGGGGCCGCTGGCCGACACCGCGGTGACGCTGCCGGCCCTGGACGATCTCGCGGAAGCGCTGGACGGCGAGGTGCTGAACGCCGCGCTCCGGTGGGTGGCCTACGGCTGCGGTGCGCGGTCGCTGGCACGGGAGATCGAGACGGCGGCCTCGCGGATCCACGAGATCGTGGCGGCCGTGAAGGGATTCACGCAGATGGACCGCGAAACGGTGGCCCAGCCGCTGGACGTGGGCCAGGGTCTCGAGGACACCCTCACCGTGCTGTGGAGCAAGGTCAAGAAGAAGTCCGCGACCGTCGAGGTGGACGTCGAGCCGGACCTGCCCGCCGTGGAAGGCTACGGCGGTGAGCTGAACCAGGTGTGGGTGAACCTGCTCGACAACGCGCTCGATGCCGTGAAAGACGGAGGCCACCTCGAGGTCACCGCGAAGCGCGAAGGCCCCGGGGTGGTGGTCCGGATCGCGGACGACGGGCCAGGCATCCCGGACGCGATCCGGGAGCGCATCTTCGACCCCTTCTTCACCACCAAGCCGGTCGGCGAAGGGACCGGGCTGGGGCTGGACATCGTGCGCCGGCTGGTGAACCGGAACGAAGGAACGATCGACGTGGAGTCCCGGCCGGGCCGCACCGTGTTCACCGTGACGCTGCGACCGGCGTCGGGGCCGATCCCCGACCCGGCGCCCCACCACCAGGGAGGATCCTGAACGGACATGGCCTCCAAGACATGCGCGCACCTTGCCGCCATCCACTCGGTGCGGCAGCCCGAGCGGCGGGAGTGCGAAGAGTGCGTGAAGATCGGCGGGACGTGGGTGCACCTGCGCACCTGCCAGGAGTGCGGCGTCACGCTGTGCTGCGACAGCTCGCCCAACCGCCACGCGTCCAAGCACGCGAGCGCCAGCGGCCATCCCGTCATCGCGTCGGCGGAGCCCGGTGAGCGCTGGCTGTACTGCTATCCCGACGACGCGTTGGCCAAGTACTGAGCGGGTGCGCGGCTGGGCGTCGCTACCCGCTCACCGCGCCTGGTGCGGGCTCGCCCACCAACCCGGACGCCAAGCGTGAGTTCTCGGACGGCAGGACGAAATGCCACCCGTCCTACCGTCCTACCGTCCTCCGGGGTATCCCACCGTCTGCGCGAGGACGATCTGCTGCTCGGGCCGGAGCGCCATCGCCTCGGCGAGCGCCGGCCGGTCGATCAACGCCCTGACGACGGTGGCCAGGCCCTGGGACGCGCAGTACAGGTAGACGTTCTGCGCGATGAAGCCGGTGTTCGCGAAGTTGTACTGCTCCTTCACGTCGTCCGACGCGTTCCCCTGCCGGCTGCGGTCGGCCACGTAGACCAGGTTGAGCGGCGCGTCGGCGACGAACGCCTGCACTCCCGTGAGCCGGCGGAGATCACCGGCCACCGCAGGCTCGAGGGTGTGGGTGGACGGGTCGTACCGGTAGAGCGCCTCGGGGAGCGTCACGTAGATGTCGATCTCGTGCCACCCCCGCGCCGACGGCGCCGTGCGACCGCCGGACTCCGGTCGATTGATGCCGTCCGCCGCCCACAGCAGATTCGAGAGTTCCTGGCGATCCAGCGGTCGCGCGGCAAAGGTCCGCGTCGATTGGCGCTGCGCCAGCGCCTGCATCAGCGGCATGCCGATCTCCGTCTGCGGTGGCGGCAGCCGGATCGCCTGCGGCTCCTGCGCCAGGGCCGGCGCCGCACCGAGCAGCAACCAGCCGACGAGTCGGGCCGATGGGTGCATCATCGCGATACCCCCTCTCCTCGGGTTCACGGCGCGACTCCGCGACCGAGGCATGCCCGCCGAGCGTGGGGCGGCATGCCCATCCCTCACCGATTACCGTGCGCCGTCCGCGTTCGTCGGCTCTGACAAGGCGCGCACGCGCCCGCGTGCGTCGGCGAGCGCCGTGAGGTCGGCGTCGCCATCCTTCCAGATGTCGAGGAATCGCTGGTAGAACTCCACGGCCCGGGCCGTGTCGGCCTGCGCTTCGTAGAGCCGGGCAAGCTCGCGGTGGGCCAGGATCCACGGTTCCTGAGCTTCCCACCCCAACGCCAGGCGATCGGCGATCACCTCGAGGTACGTGGCCACGGCCCGCTCCCGATCTCCCGCCCGGCGGTACGCGGAGGCAAGCACTGCACGGTATTCCGCCCGCACCGCAGGCGGGCCGGCCGCGGTCAGTTCCTGGAGCACGGGGATCGCCTCGGCATCGTGCCCGCGGGCAAGCGCGAGCTGCGCCTCCACCCCTCTGATGTACGTCTGATCCGTCGCGTTCGCCGCCACACCCCGTTCCTTCATCAGGCGCAGGACGTCGTCGGCACCAGCCGTATCGCCAAGCACCAGATAGAATGGCACGAGCAACCGCAGCCACGGCGCCGCCAGGCGGGTGGTGTCGACAATCGCCCGCGCGTGCCGGATCTCCGATCGGAGCGCCCGCAGGCTGTTGGCGCTGCGATACGTCGCTGCGAGATAGAGGTGATTCCGAAACTCGCTGTCCGACCAACCGGTCGTGCGGTTGCGCACGATGGCCTGCTCCAGATGTGCGCGCGCGTCCGCGTAGCGTCCCTGGTACATCCGCAGCAGTGCCAGCGATCGATGCCCTTGGGCTTGTTGCATGGGGGCCTCGGAGAGCATCGCGCGAAACGTCGCCTCCGCGCTGTCCAACCGACCCGCTCCCACGAGGGTGAAGCCGTACTCGTGGTTGAGATTCGTGGCCAGGAAAAGGTCGGGCCGCAGTGCGAATGCTCGCCGGTACAGCGGAATCGCATTGGCCGCGTCGCCCTTCTCGGCGTACGCCGAGGCCATGTTGATGTAGGCGCCCACGTGCGTCGAGTCGATCGCGACGACCTCGCTCAACGTCCGGATCGCGTCGTCCACGCGATTGGCGCGCCAGTAGGTGCTCCCCAGGTTGTAGCGCTGGGAGAGGTTGTCAGGGTACCGCTCGACGAACGTCTCCAGTGCGCGGATCGACGTGCTCCAGTCTTGCCGCGACGCGGCGGCCGCACTCTCGATGAGGAACCGCTCCCCCTCCGTCACCCGGTCGAGCCGGGCAAGCGCCTTCGCGAAGTGGTATTCGCTTGAGTCCCGATTCGAAAGCCACGCGAAATACCCTCCCAAGGTCTTGTGCGCCATGGCGAAATTCGAGTCGAGGCTCAGGGCGTAGGCCCAGCGTTCGGCGGCGTCGTCCAGCCGGCGGTGATTCCACAGCTGGTTGCCCTCGGTCCAGGCCCGCAGCGCCTCGAGCGACGGCGTCGTCGCGAGATCGAGCGGCACCCCGTCCTGGGCCAACGCCCGTCGCGATTCCCCCAGGTCACGCCGCAGCTGGCGGACCAGTCCGTCCAGCGCTTCCAGCACTTGACCGCGTCCCTCGACGCGCCGGCTCCGAGCCAGCAGATCCTGGCCCGTCCCCGGATCCACGATCCGCGTGGTCAGGAGGTACGTCGAGTCAATGCGGCCGATTGCCGGCACGACCACGAGCCGCGCGTTCGCCCGCAGCGCCACCTCGCGGCCCGTTACCTCGTCAACGGGTACCGTGTCGGGCCGCTCCATCTGGGTCAGCACCTCGGACACGCGCGTGCGCGGGAGGACGTTGACGTACCGGGACTGCTGGAGCCCCACGAGGAGTGCCGAGCTCAGCGTGGCGCCGAACACCGGATCTCCGGTCTGATTCTCGACGTCGGTGAGCACGATCCAGTCGCGCTCCGCGAAGTCGATCCCGGACGACCACAACACCGGCACGCCGACCGCAAGGCCGAGCCCAACAGCCACGGCGAGCGCGACCAGGCCAATCACGCGCCGGGCCAGGATTCGTCGCCGAGGCTTGCCCGGCGTGAGGTCCGAGGCGCCGGGGCGCGCCAGCGCATCGACCATGTCCCGCGCCGTCGCGAAGCGATCCGCCGGTGTCACGGCCAGGGCCTTGGTGAGGGCTTCTTCCACCGGCGCCGAGACGGAACTCCGCAGCACCGACACCCGAGGAACGGGATCGCTCAGACGCTTGGCGAGGATGGCTTGCGCCGTCGGCCCGGTGAATGGCGGCTCGCCGGCGAGCATCTCGTACAGCATGCATCCCAAGCTGTAGATGTCCGAGCGGTGATCGATGTCGGGATCGCCCGCAGCCTGCTCGGGACTCATGTAGAGCGGCGTCCCCACTGACGTGCCCGTCGAGGTCAGGTGGGCGGTGCCTGGCTGCGCCGCCGCCTTGGCGATCCCGAAGTCCGCGATCAGCGCGTGGCCCCGCGACAGCAGGATGTTCTCCGGCTTGATGTCCCGGTGGATCACCCGCTGCTCGTGCGCGTACTCGAGCCCTTCCGCGATCTCCCGCGTGAGGCGCAGGGCCTCGTCGATCGGGAGCTGTCGCTCGCGGTTGAGCTTCTGCCGCAGCGACTCCCCGTCCACATACGGCATCACGTAGTAGAGGAAGCCGTCCGCGTCCCCGGAGTCGTAGAGGGCGAGGATGTTCTGGTGGGTGAGCTTCGCGGCGAGCTTGATCTCGTGCAGGAACCGCGCAGCGCCGACGGAGGCGGCGAGTCCAGGGCGCATGACCTTGAGCGCGACATCACGGTCGTGCTTCAGATCGTGGGCGAGGAACACGACGGCCATGCCGCCCTGGCCCACTTCTCGCTCGATGCGGTAGCGGTCTCGGAGGGCAACCCGCAGCCGGTCCTCGAACCCCTCCCCGAAAACGGTGTTCAAGTCGGTCGGCGTCGCCGCACCACACGTCGGGCAGAACGCGGCGTCCGCCGGGACCGGCGTGGCACAGGAGTTACAGACTCGGCTGGCAGCGCCCATGGGTGGCCTCCGCACCTGGTGCCAAAGTGGGGGCAGGTATGGAGGGCGTCAACGGGAAACGGCCCCGAGCGCCGCGGGATGCTCGGGACCGTGCGATACCTGCGCTGCCGTCGTCGACTGCCGTCCTCCCCCTTCCCGTTCCCTCACCGCTCCCTCCCGATGAGCACGTCGGGTACACGCCGGCACCGGGACATTGCTCCCCCCCGGCTCCATGTTAGCCTCCGCGACCACGACCCTCGTGCGAGGCTCCGCGCGTGCCCGCCATGCGAACGACCGACCGGACCGGACCCGGGCTCCCCAGGCGGGGCACCAAGGTGTCGCGGACGCTGGCCCGACGCCTGCTCCGCCTGTTCGACTGGCGGATCGAGGGCGAGTTCCCCGACTGGCCCAAGTTCGTGGTGATCGTCGCGCCCCACACGTCGAACTGGGACTTCTTCCTCGGCATCCTGGGGATGTTCGCCGTCGGCCTCAGTGCCAGCTGGCTGGGCAAGCACACGGTCTTCCGGTTCCCGCTGACCCCCGTGCTCCGCTGGCTCGGCGGCGCGCCGCTCGACCGCACCGCGACGCTCGGCACCGTGGGCGTGGCCATCGATCGCTTCCGCGTTCGGAAGTCCTGGCCTGCCCGGGCCGAACGAGGCGGGTGTCTACTCTTCGTTGCCCTTCCGCGGCATCCTGGTGTCGCTCATCGCCGCATGGTACACGAACGAGGCCATGATGACGGCATTCTTCATGAGGTCCTCGATGGGGAGGGTGTCGAAGAAGTCCAGATTCGTGTGACCGCCGGTGCCACCGACACGGTCCTGAAGGAACTGGAAGGCCGGCAGGCCGGCATCGTCGAAGGGCACGTGATCGGTACTGCCGACGCTCCGTATCGGGAGCGCGGTCATTCCCATGTCTCCGAACGGTTCCATCCACGCCGCAAAGGTCCGCCGGACGTGCTCGTTCTGCTGCAGCCAGATGCCCCGATATTGCCCGGGGCCGTAGTCCTGGTTGAAGTACACCGAGAACGTCTCGTAGGCGGGCGTGACGCCCACCAGGGTGTCGTTCGGATCGCCGAAGTGTCGTCGCACGTACGCGCGGGAACCGTAGAGACCCTGTTCCTCACCCGACCACAGCGCGACGCGGATGGTGCGTCGCGGCACGGCGCCGACCGCCCGCAGGATGCGCACGGCCTCGAGCATCACCGCCACCCCGGAGGTGTTGTCGCTGGCGTTGGGACTGGCGTGCCACGTGTCGAAGTGCGCCCCCAACATCACGACTTCGTCGGCCAGGTCGGTCCCGGGAATCTCGCCCAGCACGTTGCCGGCCTGCTCGACCGTGTCCCCGATGCGGTTGCGGATCTCGACTTCGATGGTCACGGGGATGTCGCGTGCGACGGTGCGATACATGCGGTTGTAGTGTTCGGGCGTCACGGCCAGGACGGGCAGAGCGCCGAGTGTCGCCTCACGTGACCACCCGTCCGCGTTGGCCCCGGGGCGGGCGAAGCCCCGCACCGCCCCCGCCCAGCCGCTGCTGGACTCGAGGACGACCGCAACCCCTTCGGACTTGAAGAAGCTCAACCGCTCCTCGGCCGTCAGTCTGTCGGGATTCTCCAGCCGGTCCTGCGGCACGCGGGGAACCGCGGGGGACGGCGGCGGCATCACGGCCTGCTCGAGCTGTCGCAGCTCCTCCTCGGTCCACCGCGGCACACCGGTCGCCATCCGGCTCAGGTCGATCGTGGGCGGGGGGGTCGCGAGCACGGCCATCCCGCGAAGTCGGCCGCGGTACCGCTCGAGGTCCTGCTTCGCGTTGACGTGGGCGATGACGACGCCGAGCACCTGTCTGCCCCCGGTTCCCGGCGTGTGCGCGAGGGGATAGCCGACCATCGGCTGATAGTCCGGTTCGATCAGGTGCAGCGAGACGTACTCGTTGTCCCAGCTGACCCCATAGTCCATGAACGGCTCGATGCCGACGTCGGCCAATCCGAGGCGCTGCATCTCCTCGACGGCCCAGAGCTGGGCGCGCTTCATGTCTCGGGAGTTGGTGAGGCGGGCGCCCAGGACGTCGGTCATGTAGGAGAGGGTGCTCGCGAGTTGGGAACGCTGCAGTCCCTCTTCCCTGATGCGGGCCACCATCGGCCAGTCAACCGGGTACGTGACCGCGTCGGCGACCTGTGCGGTCCGTGCGGATTGCGCGGCGGCACCCGTCCACCCGAGGGTCGTCATGACGATCGAGATGAACAGGCTTGGGAGCGAAGAGCGCATGGTAGATCGATCCTGGATTTCGATGTGGCACCTCAGGGCGGCCGTCGGCACGCCCACGACCCCGATGTCGCCCGGCAACTCCCGCTCGATCGTGCAGCGGTCGGCGCGGGCCATGCGGAAGCGATCGACGAGATCAGCCATCGGCTTCCCCTGCCGTCCTACCACCGTACCGTCCTGCCGTCCGTCGCGCCATCCCGCCGCGGCCGAGTTCCCGCTTCATGGTGCAGCGGTCGGACCACGCAGTCTCGAGTCGGTCCAGCAGATCGGTCAAGAGGGACGACCGGAGGCGGATGGTGCCCGACGATAGGACGTGATGCCTCGGGCGGCCAGGGGAACGCGGCCGGAAGGCAGCACTGGCGAAAGCGCGTTTCGGGATCGGGTGCCGCGCGGACGTTACATCATCACGGCCCGCCGCACCGCCTCCCGATGCGACGCCGGCCCGAGCACCTCGGCCTCGGCCCCGTATTGCAGCACGTCTCGCACGAGCCAGCCCACGCTCGCGGACTTGAACGTCACCACCACGCTGCCGTCGGCCTGACGCTCCCCCTGCGGATACCGCTCGGCGATCCAGCGCGCGATCCGCGGCGAGAAGCGCACGCGCACCTCCTCCACCCCGTCCGGCGGCTCCTCGAACAGATCCGCCCGGCCCTCGATCACCGGCATATCGCTGCGTCGCGCGAACTCCTCTTCGAGCAGCTCGGCGTCGAGCACCCGGTCCGCGCGGAACCGCCGCCACGCCCCGGCCACGCGGCACCACGCGACGAGATAGTGCCGCCCCAGCCCGGAGACCACGTCGTGCACCTCGACCACCCGCTCCGACGGCTCTTCGGCCCCCTCCCCGACGTATCGCAGCCGTAGCGCACGGCACGCACCCATCGCCTGCTCCGCGCGGGCGACGACGGCGACCTCCGGCCCGAACCCCGCCGGCACCGCGCGCACCGCGTCGGCCGCCGCGAGCGCAGCGGACGAGAGCACACCCAGTTTCGCCCGCGTCGCGTCCCCCACGCCGTCCTCGGTCGCGAGCGCGGCCTGCAGCACGAGCAGCTCCTCCGGCGTGAGACGGATGGGACGGCGGTACGGGCCGCGGCTCTGCACGGAGACGCGGTCGCGGTCCTGCGTGACGACGAGCGACAACAGCCAGGTGTCGTTCGAGTCGTCGCCCGCCTCGGTGAGGATCCGCAGGTCCTGCAGGATGACCGACGGCCTGACGCCGTACCGCACGCTCAGCTCCTCGAGCGTCGGCGCGGGCGTCCCGTCCCGGTCGGCCCGAGTGAGATCGGCCACGAGCTGGACGATCCGGTTGAGCTGACGGTCCGCGGGCTCAGGCATCGGCGGCGTAGAGCTGGGCGACGCGCCGGCGCAGCGCGACGAGCTCGTCGGCGAGCGCCGTCGGGTCCTCGACGTCGGCGTGGTCGCGGAAGGTGAGCAGCCAGCGCAGGAACGGATCGGCGTCGCGCACTTCGAACTCGATCACGGCACCGCCGTCGTCGGTGTACGGCTCGCGCACGTTCCCGACGCCCTGGGCCACGACCCAGCGCGCCTCGGGGAACCGGAACCGCACGACCGCGCGCACGGGCGGCGCGTCGGAGAGATCCCACGCCGAGCGGCCGAGGTAGCGCGCGAGCTCGAACCCCTCGGGCGGCCCGGCGTGCGCGGCGTCCTTCCCGCGCGCGAGCCTGGCGCCCGATATCCGGTCGAGCCGGAACACCTTGGGCGCGTCGGCGCCCTGGTCGCTCGCGACGCAGTACCAGTGTCCCCAGTTGAAGAACAGCCCGTACGGCTCGAGCGTGCGCTGCTGGTGCGCATCCCGTCCGATGGAGTAGTACCGGCACTCCACGCGGTGGCGGCGCGCCACGGCCTGCTGCAGCACCTCGAGCGTGTCGTTCGGCTCGTCGCGGCCCGACTCGCCGAGCAGGCGCTCGATGCCGTGCACCGTGAGCGGCACGTCGAAGGCGAGCTTGCGGCGCACCGAGCCGGCCGCCGACTGGAGCGCGCGCGAGGGATGCTGCGCCAACCGGTGCGTCGCCCGGTCGAGCAGGCCCAGCTCCTCGCGCGAGAGCGCGATCGAGCGGAGCGACGGGTACGGGCGGTGCTCCACCGGCCGTTCGTCGATCTGCAGGTACGGCAGGTACAGCCCCTCGGCGCGGAGCCGGTATCCCGTGGCGGGCTCGTCCCCCGCGGCGTCGGCCAGGCCGCGGGTCTCGATGTCGACGCCGAGCGCGCGGAGCTCGTCCTTGTCGCGCTCGAACTTGCGGCGGGCGGATTCCTTCTGCGTCGCGTCCCACTCGGCCGGCTGCCGCGCGTGCGCCCCCTCGGGACCGTAGCCGTCCACGGCCTCGAAGATCTGCTCGCGCGTGACCGGGAAACGGTACTGCAGCAGGAAGGCGACGAGGTCGAGCCAGCGGGCCGCTTTGGACATGGGAGGGAATCTAGGGTTGAGACCGGTCGGCGCCATGGGAGCTCGCGAGGTCCAGGTGGGAGATGGGGACAGCATCGGGGGTGGGTGTGACAGGGGACTCAATATCCAATCTCCAATCCTACAAATATCCAATGCCCAAGGCGTCGAGATCGCAGGCTCCGTCCTTCCCCGGCTGACCCCTTGGATATTGGGAATTCCCGAGATTGGCTATTGGATATTGCCTCCGGTCTCGATCCGCTGTCACACCCCTGTTCCACCTTTACTCCATATCCAACCGGGAGTCCGTATGGATCTCATCCGTTCGACCCTGCAGGGTCTGGAGCTGGGCCCGGCGATGCAGGGCGATCTCCTGACGCTGTACCCCCTGCTGAGCCCGCAGCCGGCGGAGCCCGCCTACGACCTCGCGCGGGACGCCTTCGAGCGGGGCACGCTCGAGGTGACCGAGGTCTCCGAGGGAGGCTCGGTGCCGACGCTTGCGGTCGTGAACGGCGGCGAGCGGCCGGTGCTGCTGCTCGACGGCGAGGAGCTGATCGGGGCCAAGCAGAACCGGGTGCTGAACGTGACGGTGCTCGTGGCCGCGCAGCAGACGATCGCGGTACCGGTGTCGTGCGTCGAGGCGGGCCGGTGGCAGTACCGATCCCGGAAGTTCCGTGACGCGGACTGGCTGATGGACCGGGAGGGCCGCGCGCGGAAGATGCGGCGGGTGCGCGAGACCCTGCGGCGCGGCTCGCGCGCGGGCGATCAGGGGGACGTGTGGAGCCACGTGGCCGAAAAGTCCGCGCGGCTCGACGCGGCGTCGCCGACGGGCGCGCAGGAAGCGATCTTCGCGCGGCACCACGACCGCATGGCGCAGGAGCGGGTGCGGTTCGAGCCCGCGGCGAACCAGGTGGGCGCGGTGTTCGCCGTCGGTGGCCGCATCGGCGGGCTGGAGCTGCTGGACGCGCCGGGGACGTTCGCCCGGGCGCTGCCCAAGCTGGTGCTGAGCCACGCGGTGGACGCGCTCGATCTCGCGCGGCCGCGGTGGCGGAAGGGCCAGGACGACGTGCTGGAGTTCCTGAACGCCGTGGCCGCACTGGAGGCCGAGTGGTATCCCGCGGTGGGGCTCGGCCGCGAGGCGCGGCTTGGCGGGCCGGGGCTCACGGGCGCGGCGCTCGTGGCCGAGGAGCGCCTGGTGCACCTCTCCGTGCTGGAAGATCCCGAGGGGATGCCGGCGCGGGGCGAGGACCGCTCGCAGCACACCCTGTTCGTGGACTGACGATGGGAGCGAAGCAGCGCAGCAAGCGCGCGGTGCCGGACGAGGAACCGCAGGGCGTCGACGTGCTCCGCGTTCGGATCTCGGACGGCACCGCGTTCGTCTGGCTGCCGTCACCGGAGGGGATGGGCCGCGTGGAGGCGTGGGGCTATCTCCTCTGTGAGGCCATGCTCCACATCGCGAACGCCTACCGGCTGAGCGCCGGCTACGACTTCGACCGCACGCTCGACCGGATCCAGGACGCGCTGCAGCAGCGGCTACGGCACGACCGACCTCACGCTGCACGGAGGGATGTGCGACAACTGAGGCGACCGTCGCCCTCAGCCCTTCGGCCGCACCAGCTCCTGGAACGGCGGGTAGTCACGCAGGGATTCCAGGTCCTCGTCACAGTGCAGCCAGATCCCGTAACCGAGCCCTTCACCGAACGCCCGCCTGAGCAGGGCAGCCGCCTCGTCCCGTTGGCCGAGCAGCGCCGCGATCCGAGCGCGCCAGGCGGTGTTTCGGCCCAGCTCGACCCGCTGCGGCAAGCCGGCCAGCGCCTCGGAGAACTCGCGCGCCGCGTCGACGCGACCGGTCCGGGCCGCGGCGGCCCCCTGATAGCCAAGGGCGTTCGTGAGGTCGGCCGAATCCGCCGCGAGCGCAGCGAATACCGCCGCTGCCTCGTCCCACCGCTCGCGAAGATAGAGCAACTCTCCGTGAACCGACCGCCCGGCGATGCTGGCCCGGTACGGATCCGGCTGCTCGTCGAGCCACTGCAGCGCCCGGTCCACGATGTCCATGGCCAGCGAAGGGTCGCCGTGCGCGCGTGCCTCCTCGGCAATGGCGAGGAGAGCGTCCCCCGGCGTTCCGGTGGGCTGCACGGCCCCGGCCCCTATCTCGGCCGTGAGCGCGCGCAGCTCGGCGGCGCGGCCGAGCGCGGCGAGCGCGCGGCCCTCGAGGGCCATCCCGACGAGCGGGTCGAGCACGTGGGCGCGCGACTCCCGCGCCACCTCGAGCTCCCGCCCGTGCTCTCCCAGCTCGTGGAGCAACGCTGTGTGCACGCGCCACAGCGGCGACCACTGTCCGCCGATCCCGACGAACCATGCGTGAACCTCCTCGAGAGACCGGAGCGCCTCCCGAGGCCGGTTGACGGACTCGAGCGTGGAGATGAGCGCCCACCGGGCGGTCCCGATCGGTACCAGCTCCACGGCTTCGCGCGCCGCCGCGAGGGCCGCCGCCCATTCCCCTCGCCGCGCGGCCACCAGGTAGTCGAGGCGGTGGCGGTCGTAGGGGGCGAGCTCGTCGCGCCTCGCCTGCAGAACGCCGATCATCGCGTTGCCACGCAAGGCGTCGCCGGTCGCGGCCGCCGCCAGCACCAGGACGCGCAGGTAGGTGGTGTCCGCATCGTACGCGCGCTGCCACCACTCGGCGGCCCCCGCGTAGTCCGAACGGCTCCACGCCTCCATCCCGCGCGCGTAGGCCCGGGCCGCTTCCCAGGTCGGCGGCCGGATCCCCGGTGCCAGCTCCCAGCCGACCTGCCTGCTCAGGCGCATGGCCAGCGCCCCCATGACCTGGATGCGGACGGAGTCGATCGCGGTGCGGGGGTCGTCCGCCGAACCTGAGATCGGCGCGACGGTGGCGAGCGGCGAGCCGGATGCCACGTCCACGACCTCCGAGTGGAACTCGAGATCCCCGCCGCGACGGTAGAACGAGCCGGTCACCGCGATCCCCGACTGCGTGCGCTCCGCGACCCTGCTCAGCATCACCGCGCCGCTCGTGTCCCGCGCCTGGGCAACGGCCTCGGCGGCCATGAAGGACGGCACGACCTGCACCACCCCCGTCTGCATCAGCCCTTCGGTGACCCACTCCGCCACCATCTGGCCCACCGGGTCCAGGTCCGGATCGCCGGTGCGGTTCTCGTAGGGCAGCACGACCACCCGGCTCGCCTCGTCGCGGCCGGCATCACCCACCGACGCACCGCGCCACGGGCGCAGTGCCCAGAGCACGACACACGCGATCACGACCACGCCGATCGCGATCGGCGGCGCGAGACGCCTGTGGAACGCCCGGGACTCCGCCGCGGGCGTGGCCGCCGTCGACTGCGCGATCGCGCCCGCGAACGCCGCGGCGCTCTGGAACCGGTCGGCCGGGGCCTTGGCGAGCGTGCGGTGCAGCGCCGCGGCGACGGGCGCCGGCACCGCGGGACGGATCGCGGTCACGGCTTGCGGCTCGACCGCCAGGTGCTGGTGCACGAGGCTCTCGACCGTCGGCCCGGTGAACGGCGGCTCTCCCGCGAGCATTTCGTACAGCACGCAACCGAGGGCGTAGACGTCGGACCGACCGTCGAGATCGCCGCTCCCCGCCGCCTGCTCCGGGCTCATGTACGCCGGCGTCCCGACCGCGAGCCCCGTCTCCGTCAGCCGCTTCCCTCCCGCCTCGGTGACGGCACGGGCGATCCCGAAGTCCGCCACCACCGCGTGCCCCGCCTGGAGCAGGATGTTCTCCGGCTTGATGTCGCGGTGGATCAGCCCGTGGCCGTGCGCGTAGCTCAGCGCGTCGGCTACCTCGCGCGCGAGCCGGAGCGCATCCTCGAGGGGAAGTTGCTTCTCGCGATTCAGGCGCTCGCGGAGGCTCTCCCCCTCGACGTAGGGCATGACGTAGTAGAGGAACTCGGCCGCGCTGCCGCTGTCGTGCAGCGGCAGGATGTGCGGGTGCGCCAGCTGCGCCGTGGTACGGATCTCGCGCAGGAACCGCTCGGGACCGAGCGCCGCGGCGAGCTCCGGCCGCAGCACCTTGAGCGCCACCGGCCGGTCGTGCCTCACATCCCGGGCGAGGTAGACCGTGGCCATCCCCCCGCGCCCGAGCTCCCGCACGAGCGTGTAGCGGTCGGCGAGTGCCGCCTCGAGACGATCGACCTGGTCCGCCACGACGACCCTCCCTGGAGCCCACTCTACGTTAGGGGGCGGAAGGTGGCATGGCCAGAGGGGCGGGCGCGGCGAGCGTGCCGTGTGTGCTCGTTACGGGGCCGCGCGCGGAAGATGCGGCGGGCGCGCGAGGCCCTGCGGCGCGGCTCGCGGAGCTGTTCCGGGCGGTGTGA
>Ga0209536_100005032_pt1 | contig 20718 bp, 17 predicted proteins | sample DeeMarSeWOR28_12_FD_187461 | JGI IMG/M metagenome (GOLD analysis project Ga0209536, IMG submission 187461) | Marine sediment microbial communities from White Oak River estuary, North Carolina - WOR-2-8_12 (SPAdes) (version 2) | ecosystem: Environmental > Aquatic > Marine > Intertidal zone >... | reverse complement strand
CATATCGCCTTGGTGGCTATGATCTTATTTGTCTTGGCCGCTTTCCTTTGATAATAGCGGCTGAACTTAGCATTATGTCTTCTGGCAAATTGAGAGGCCTCCACAAAGGCCCAGCTCAGATACCGATTGCCATTCTTGCGATTCCCCCTGCCCTTGCTCTTGCCATTGGATATCCTCTCCGTGGGAACACATCTGGCATAAGAGGCAAACTGCCCTACTGTTGGAAACCGACTGATGTCTCCCACTTCCAACATGATCGTTAAGGCGAGCACCTCCCCGATCCCAGGCACTGTGCGTAGATATTCAAATGGGGCTCTGAGCTTTACCTTGCTCTTCACAGCTTTCTGAATAACTCTGATATGATGGCTCAGAAACGAGATGGCCGCCACATTTGCCCTGGCCGATAAGATCAGGGACTCCTCCCCTAAAATCTTCTCCACATCCTTTACTTCAAGCTTCTTTATCTCTCTGCAGCTCAGCCTCAAGGCCGTTTGACGCTCAATCAGGGATCGAACACTGTGAATATGAGCGGTGCGTTGCCTAACCAAAGATCCACGTTTCCTTAATAGATCCCGAACAGGACGCTCTTCCTTCGGGTAAATATAGCCCTCAGGTAAAATCCCCAGCACAAAAAGATGCGCCAGCCAAAAGGCGTCATGACGGTCATCTGTATACTTCAGCCCTTCATATTGCTTCACAGCACAAGGATTGGCTAAGTGAATCCCTTCATATCCCACATCCATCAACCCATCTACCAGCCAATACCAGTTGTAAGTGGACTCTACTACGATCCCTTGAAGTTGTTCACGAAATGGCTCCAAGGTGCTTAAAATTAAGGGAAGCTCATTTTTTATCCTCTTCTGAAAAACCCGTTTAAGTCCATGGTCCAAAATGCCAAGATAAGTATTTCTTGAATGAAGATCCATCCCTGCATATAATGCCATTTGTGCACCTCCTTTGTGGTTTTTTGTGTCAACCACGTTTTATCAAATCGCAATATCTTTTGCGATGAAGGAGGTGCCTTTTAGATGATTATCAAGAAACCTTCAATCCAGGAGTGTCCCTAGATACCACAACATATAGTGCCTTGGCTCCAAGTAACCTTGCTTTTTGAATCCGCCTATTTTAGACTGATTTCAAAATTCCGTGTCACAGGTTTTCTTATTCTCGGGGTACTCTCAATATATCGTTATCTGGAGGATAGTTGCATTTCCGGCAGGATATCTGTAAACATACCTAATATATATCCCACCACAACATCAGGCTAAAGTGAAAAACTTTTTTTCTAAAATACGGCATGCGGGTATAGACCGTGATACTGATCAGTCGGATATAAAATGTATTACACTGACAAATACTGTTGCATTTTTATTAGTGCTGTTGGCTTCCGGCTACATCCCGCTTTTCTTATTTTACTTGCCAGCCACGGAATATATTACATATGTTTTTATGATAAACGTTGTTTTCAATTTTGGTGTAGTAATATTGAATTATTATAGAAAATATACTCTTTCAGTAATATTCTTTGCATCTTTCTCATTAATTTTCCTGGTTATCTCATCAGTTATTTTAGGTCGTGAAAGCAATTTTCATTATTTTATAATATGTTCTCTTTTTCTCGTCTTTTTTGTCTTTCCACGAAATAAGAAACAAATAATGTATCTTTTTATATCTTTATTTATTGTATCTTTTGTTGGACTTGAAATCTGGTTTCTAAATTTTGATAGACTTATGAATGCCGAACCGCTGTTCTTTCATATAGTTAGATATAGCTTTATTTTTGGAATTATCTTTTTCGTCTTTGTGATTTCTTATCATGCTTACAATGTTGTTAATATTTCGGAGCATGCATTAAAAGAGGAGCAAGGAAAAGTTGAACAAGCCTATAGTCTGCTCTCTAAATATGTTGCACCTCAATTAGCAGATACCATAGCTGATGGCCAAATTGATTTGATTTGGAAACATTATAGAAAAAAATTGACCTTGTTTTTTTCTGATATAAAAGATTTTACAACAATTACAGATTCCTTGGAACCGGAAGACATGGCCAATGTGTTAAACGAATATCTGACAGAAATGAATACTATCATCAACAAATATAAGGGTACCCTTGCTCAAGTTATTGGTGATGGATTATATGTTTTTTTTGGAGCACCAGATAGCAAAAATGATGTGGACAATGCTGTTCAATGTGTGAACATGGCGATTGATATGCAGCGAAAAATGAAGGACCTCAATAAAAAATGGTTTGATACGGGTATTGATGAGCTTCTGCAAATAAGGTGCGGGATAAACACCGGTATGGCCACAGTTGGTGGCTATGGCTCATCAGAAAGAAAAGAATACACCGCTATGGGCATGCAAACTAATATTGCAGCAAGGCTTGAACAGGCCTGTGAACCAGGAGGCATTTTGATTAGCCACACAACTTGGGCTCTTATAAAAAATAAAATTCCTTGTACGGAAAACAAACAAATACAAATTAAAGGTTATCAAAAGCCTATTAGAACTTACAGTGTTAACCTTTAACAACCAATCGACTCCTATTCTTAATCTGAACATATCACAAATCTATTATCCTTCCATAACTCTTAGATCCCTCCAACCTATCAGTAAAGAAGGCTAATATCAGATAGCCGCTATGATTGCTTAGTGTAGAGAGGCCGAAAAACTTTCGATTAGCAGATGAATACTGCAATGAATCGGGATTCAGTCAGATTCTACGTTTTGGCAAGAAATCTGCACTTTTGTAAGCCAGAAGGCGACCACAAGACGTAGTAACCTACCTTACCTCATTTCAGCCCCGCCTTGCGGCAATTTTCAAGGAAGCGTTCCTTCACGGTTCCCGAATGCAGCATTTCCCTTTCATATCTTTCCAATGAAAAATTGGGGTTTACTTTTATGAGTTTTGCTACAGTAGCCCTAGCCTCCTCCTCTCTTCCCAGTGCACCATAACAGGCGGCTAAGACTAAGAGAGTCATATAACTATTGGGAGCTTCTTGGAGCGCTTTTTCCAACTTTGGAATCGCCTTCTCATACTGCTCCATGACCCGATATGTATCACCTAAGAAAAAGATAGCCGGCCAGGGTCTCGAAGGGTCGAGACGAATCGCCTTTTCTAGATATGGGATCGCTTCTTGGGGCCTGCCTGCGACAGATAATGCGAGCCCAAGGTGAGAAAGGCTTGAAGGATGATTGGGACTGAGTACAACGGCACGCTCGCTTTCGGCAATCGCCTTCTCAAATTGCCTCTTGCGTAGATAGAGCCAGGACAATAAATTGTGAGCATAAGGGTTCGTTTCATCCAGGGTGAGGGCCTTTTGCGCTAATTTGAAGGCCTGCCCTACTGACTTCTGAGGGTCCTTACTCACGCCAAGCCGTGCTTCATTCAAGTGAATATTCCCCAGTCGTAGATACGGATCTGGGTATTCTGGGTCCAAAACAATGGCTTCCTCAAAAAACGGCCGTGCCAACATAAAACCATCTGCATTATAACGTAGGAAATACGCTTCCCCTCGAAGGAACTTTAGATAGGCCTGAAGATTGTCTGTGCCTTTCGCCTGCACTCTGATTCTTTCCCCCTCAGTCAGCTCCACCTGCATGGCTGTAATGATCTTCATTGTGATCTCATCTTGAAGGGCAAATATATCCCTCAACTCTCGGTCGTATCGCTCGGCCCAAAGGTGATGGCCTGTTTGAGTATCCACAAGCTGGGCTGTGATCCTTACGCTATCAACCTTCTGAAGCGGATCTTTCTCAGGAGATACACCAAAGGTGACATATCTCTGAACGCTGCCTTCTAGTACATATCGAACACCCAACTTGCGACCTACTTGCTGGACCCTGACGGGCTTTCCCTTGTAGGTAAAAGACGAGTTACGGGCAATCACAAACAGCTTTGGGATCTTGGAAAGGGCAGTAATGATATTCTCTGTGATGCCGTCGCTGAGGTATTCCGATGTGCCCCCGACGTTGGCAAACGGGAGCACCGCAATAGAGGGTTTGTCCGGTAGCGGGAGTAGAGGATATTGTGGAAGCCCCGCCTTGCGCAGTGCCGCAATCCACGGCTCCAATTCGGCTTTCCTCCAAGGTGTTCTATTAGCATATTGGTTAAGCGAGAACTCGGGATCTATCCTGAGCACTTCTTCCGCTTCAGCACGGGCCTCCTCCTCGCGTCCTGCGATACTATAAATGGCGGCCAAGTCAACGTGATACAATGGTGAATCGGGGGCTCGTTCCATAGCTTTCTTCGCCGCCTCAATCGCCTCTTCATATCGCCCCGAGAAACAATAGGCACTGCCTAAGAATCCGAAAAAGGGGGCTGGACCCTTTGGATTTAGACGTATCCCCTTCTCTAGCGACTGAATGGCTTCTTCGTAGCGGCCCAAACGGAAAAGTGCCGCACCCAACATAACATTAGACACAGCCATATTGGGGTAAAGAGAAACAGCCCGTTCCGCTTGGGCAAGAGACTTTTCGTGTTGTCTTTGCAAGGCATACACCATGGCCAGAAGGCTGTTGGCATAAGGGTGGGACTCATCAATGGCGAGTGCTTTTTCAAATAGTTTGGCAGACTCTTGCAAAGACTTCCGAGGAGATTTGCTCAGACCAACAGCCACATCCATATAGTGGGTCTGTCCCAGCCGGAAGTACGCCGATGCATACTCCGGGTCCAGTGCTATGGCTTCCTCATATAATTTGCGAGCCTGAATGTTATCCTCTTTATTGAAACGCTGAAAATATTCTAATCCCTGCATAACCTTTATGTAGGCCTCAAGATTTGCAGTCCCTTTCTCCCATACCTGGGGTACTGCTCCCCTCCTCAGCTTGACTTGTATGGCGCTCAAGATTTTCATGATGATCTCATCTTGGAGGGTAAATAGGTCTTTCAGATCCCTGTCATACCGCTGCGCCCAGAGGTGACGTCCTGTAAGAGCATCGATCAGCTGGGCGCTGATCCGGATTCTTTCTCCTGATTTCTGTACACTGCCCTCGAGCACATAGCGCACACCCATCTCCTCGGCCACCTGTTGCACTTTCACCGCCTTTCCCTTGTAGGTGAAGGTCGAGTTCCGGGCAATCACAAACAGTCTTGGAATCATTGAGAGGCTTGTGATGATTTGCTCTGTCAGACCATCACTCAAGTAATCCTGCTGCATATCACCGCTCATATTCGTAAATGGCAGCACCGCAATGGAAGGCTCATCAGGCAACGAGAATGCCATCTTCTCAACCGAGGCAGGTTCCAAAGTTGGCCGGAAATAGAAATTCCAAACGGCCAAAGCAGTGACCACCAGAACTAAAGCTATCCCCGCAACCAGAACCCCCTTGCGTCGCCAAATGGGCACAGCTTTTTCCTTTTCAATTTCTTCGGCCACCGTGATCCTTGGCTCCATCAGTACCCGATAAGCACCCACCGGCTTGGGGATGTTCTTGACTTCTTGCTCGCCCAGGTACTCATACCCAAAAGGTAGCTTGCTCTCAATGTGATCAAATGCCGTTTTGGATACACATATCCCCCCGGGGTCTGCCAGTGCCTCAAGCCGGGCCGCAATGTTCACGCCGTCACCGTAAATCCGTTCACCTTCTTCGATCACATCCCCCAGGTTCACTCCAATGCGGAACTCCATTCTGCGGTTCTCGGGTAACTCGGCGTTGCGGGCCTGGAACTCCTTTTGCACAGCTACCGCACACTGCACGGCATCCACAACACTGCTGAACTCAGACAGTACATTGTCCCCAGGAGAATCTATCACTCGGCCCCTATGCTGCTTGATCAGTGTGGACATGACTTCCCTGTAAGTCTCAAGGATTTTTACAGTAGCAGCCTCATCTTCTGCCATGAGGCGACTGTAACCAGCCACATCTGCGCTTAGGATAGCTGTTAGCTTGCGTTTAAATCCTTCCTCAGCCATTGGATCACCTCCCCAAATACAAAAGCCTCCAAAGGGGTATAGGAATCCCTTGAAGGCTTACTGCTACCTCTACCGCCTGGAGATGTCTTTTCATCGCTCCTCCAGAAGGATAGGGTTATGTTTTCAGGTGATTACACGACGTAATGAATGAGGCTCATAAAATAGCAGTTTTGGGGCAGGATGTCCATATATTGTATGTGGCTGAAATGGCTCAAAACTTTCGACTTCTGCTATTAATCTAGCCTCCAGAGCACTAAGAAAAAGGCAAGGTTACCGGTTGTAACCTACACTTTTTCTATATTGTAGACTTTGGCAAGGAACCTTGAAAACCTTGACCCCTCAAAGAGTAGGGATTAATTTGGGAAATATATACTTTGGCTTTTTGATAAATAACTTAGAGGAATTAAAAGGCTGGCTATAGACGAAAAATCCTTTGCAGTTATCTCCATCTGTCCATAATATCGGCCATGGAAATAGGAGATAAAACCGTGGAGGGGAATTTTTTGCATATATTTCGAACGCCCGTTCGTCCGTTACAGCCAATGAAATTTGGTTGGGATCATCTGAAATGAATGAGAAAATAGGTTAGAGATCCAGGTAATTTAGAAGGGGAAAAATGAGGTACGCAGAGACGGGATTTAATTTGGAAATTGATCTATCCCGGGTAAACATTGAAAGGGTAGAAACCGACCCAAAAGACACCGAACTTTATCTGGGGGGACTGGGTACCAACGCCAAGCTCATTTGGGACAGGGTCCCTCCGGAAGTTGAACCCTTTTCTCCTGATAATCTGCTCATATTCAGCGCCGGTCTCTTATGCGGCACACTCGCTACCGGTTGTAATCGCACCATTGTTTCCACCATTTCTCCTCAGACTCGGTTAATGGCATTTTCAATGATGGGGGGCTTTTTCGCAGCGGAATTGAAGTATGCCGGTTATGACAAGGTGATCATCCGCGGCAAGTCCCCGGATCTGGTTTACTTGTGGATTAAGGATGACAAGGTAGAAATCCGTGATGCCTCTCATTTGAAGGGGAAAGGCACTCTTGAAACTGCGGAACTCATTAAAGAGGGGTTGAATGAGCCGGAAGCCAAGGTGGCGGCCATCGGCCTGGCCGGTGAAAACAGGGGCTATTTCGCTACCATCCAGCAGGAAAATGCCAGTATCAGCCGCGGAGGTATAGGCGGGGTTATGGGAGACAAAGGGTTAAAGGCGATCGCTGTTCGTGGAACAAAGGACATCAATATCGCCAGACCGACCCAATTTATGGATCGGTGTAATGAAGTGCACAAATATATTGATCACCGACTAAAGAATCCCATTGATAAAGGGATTCCCTCGGCTATATATGCCACTTTGGGAATTCAAGAGATGGCAGTATCTGATGAAAAATGGCACGTCGGCATGTTCGCCTGGGGACACGCTCGGAATAGGAGAAATGATTTTTATACTGAAGAGATCCATGAAAAGTGGCAGAAAACTCAAGAAGAACGGGTGGAGCGGTTAATAAGTTGCTACAATTGCCCGGTTAAATGCGTTGGATTGGTTTCCCATCCGGAGCTTGCGGGAAGATATATGCTAAAATGCTCCCAACACATCAGGTATATAGTCGCAGCGAACACAGACAACCTGGATTTTGGTTTTAAGATGGCTTGTCTCAGTGACGAGTATGGGATTGATGGGTTCACTGCACCATTAGTTATCGCTTTTGCCCTTGAACTTTACGAAAACGGCATCTTAACTGACGATGATTTCCCTGGAATGCCGACCGATAATGAGGGGAGATTTTACTGGTTGCTTGACAGAATTGTTCGGCGGGAAGGGATTGGAGATGTTCTGGCAAATGGCACCTATTGGGCAGCCCGCCAGATCGGAAGGGGAGCAGAAGCATTCGATCATAATACGATTAAGAAACATGAGCAGGCGCCGCTTAAGCTGTCCATGCTGAATCCTCTTTATTATCTCATGTATTGTACTGGTGAGAAAATTAACATCACCCAGATTGAAGGGCAGTTCCCGCAAGCACCTCTGGAAACAAGGGAGGAAAGGGAAGAATTTTTGAAAGATTGGATCCATGTTCCGAGTGAAAAGATGAAGGAGTATTTTTTGAACTGGGAACCGCACTCCTTTCCCTATAACCCTTCTATTCAAGCATGCTGTGAAATTGTGGATTGGATGGAGGCCATGCACTACATTGATGACGCCCTCGGCATCTGTGCCAGCATCTCATCCTTTGTTATGAAACCCCCCTATCATATACACAATGTACCACATTTCATCTCAGCTGCAACCGGTCTAGACATCGATGAAGCTGAACTGTGGAAGATAACCAGGAGGATTCGGAACTTGGTCAGAGCCAATAACATAAGAAGAGGCATGAGTAGAAAAGACGAGAAGCCTCCGGCGAACCACTGGAAGAAAAGATTTCCCGAACTCGAAAAAGAACTCTTAGATACGTATTACAAATTCAAGGGATGGAATAACCAGGGTATTCCCACTAAAGAGTCTTTACATGAATTGGGTTTGGATTACGTATTTGAAGACTTTGAGAATAGGGGGATTTACTCAGAGAATACGGAGGGATAACCGTGAGACCTGAGACAAGGTATGCAAAGAGTGGAGATGTCAACATCGCCTATCAGGTGGTGGGATCGGGCCCGCTCGATCTCGTGCTGGTGCCGGGTTGGGTCTCCCATGTGGAGTGGTGCTGGGAGGAGCCTGGTTTCGTCCGCTTCCTTGGCAGCCTTGCCTCGTTCTCCCGGCTGATTCTGTTTGATAAGCGCGGTACAGGACTCTCAGACAGAGTCGCAAATGATGCTCTTCCTACCCTAGAGGAACGGATGGACGACCTTCGTGCTGTTATGGATGAGGTCAAATTTGCCAAGGCCGCGTTGCTCGGCATCTCCGAGGGCGGCCCCATGTGCGCGTTGTTCGCGGCAACATACCCCGAAAGGACGACCGCGCTGGTTACATATGGGGGCTATGCGAAGTGGACACGGGAGAAGGATTACCCGTGGGCCCCGACTCGCGAGGAGCATGAAAACGCCTTGGAGGTATTTACAAAGAAATGGGGCAGGCCGGTCGGGCTGCGACTTTTTGCGCCAAGCGTGGCGAATGACGAGCGTTTCCGCAGCTGGTGGGCGCAGTACCTCAGGCTGGGAGCGAGTCCTGGTGCGGCCGTGGCACTCTACCGAATGAACATAGACGTGGACATCCGCCACCTCCTTCCGACGATCCGGGTGCCCACTCTGATCCTTCACAGAACGGACGACAAGCTCATAGATGTAGGCACCAGCCGATATTTGGCCAAGAGCATTCCAGACGCCAAGTACGTGGAGCTACAGGGAGTCGACCACTTACCCTGGGTTGGCGACGTGGATTCGCTTGTGGGCGAAATTCAGGAGTTCTTGACTGGCGTGCGCGAGCATTACGACGCCGATCGTGTTCTCGCAACGGTCATGTTCACAGACATTGTCGGGTCCACCGAGCATGCTGCCGCACTTGGAGATCGCCGCTGGGGAGACCTCCTGGAAAGCTATCACGCCTGTGTAAGGCAGGAATTGAAACGATTCCGGGGAAGGGAAGTAGACACAGCTGGAGACGGGTTCTTTGCAACTTTCGATGGACCGGCGCGAGGCATCCGGTGCGCCTGTGCCATCCGAGACGCCGTCACCACGCTAGGGATAAACATACGAGCAGGCTTGCACACTGGTGAGTGTGAAGTAATGGGCGAGAAGATTGGCGGGATTGCTGTGCATCTTGGGGCCCGGGTGGCTGCGAAAGCCCGGTCAGGCGAGGTCCTCGTTTCCAATACGGTCAAGGATCTAGTCGCCGGGTCGGGTCTCCGATTCACTGATCGTGGAGTCCACACTCTGAAGGGTATCCCTGGCGAGTGGCGCTTGTTTTCTGTGCAGGAGTAAACACCGATACGGATACCCTTATCTGAACTTTTCGGATAAGTATTCCTGGGTAGCAAAAAGGATATGCATGAAAAAGACAGATTACCATTCCTCTTCTTCCAGGTAGGGGTCTATCAAGACCATTACATTCAGGTAAGCATCTCGCAAGCCAATATCCTCCATTGATAATCTTATCTTTGTCCCATGTTTTACGTTTGGAGGGATGGTCAATGAAAACTCTCTTTCAGATTGTACCCTTCCGTACCCGGAACAAACGGGGCAGAAAAAATTCTCCCAGGTTCCTGTTTTGCCGCACTTTGGACAGGGTTCAATGGTGGGAACGGTGACAGGAAAGAGACCGCCTTCGGCAGCCTCGCTCGGGGAAAGTATTGCCTCAAAATAGAGGTCCTTTCCTCTTATTGGTCCCTTATCTGAATCAAAAAAGCCAGGTAAGAATCCTTCAAAGAAGTCATCAGTAGCAGAAGAAAAAAGTCTCTCCATATCATCAAAAAGAGATGTCCTGCCTTCGATAATATCGGGGACCCCCATGATTCTAAGTTCAGATCCCTTTTTTGCCAGTTCATCGTCATACTCTTTTCTCCTTCTTTCATCACTCAGGGTTTCATAAGCCTCTCGTACCTCTAGAAACCTTTTCTTGGTTTCCTCTGATTGAACCACATCTGGATGATACTTTTTGACCACCGTTCGATAGGCTTTTTTGATTTTATTCAGATCTGCTCCACGGCTTACTCCCAATACGATATAGTAGTCTTTAGGCATATTATCCCTCTAATAGACTAGTCCTGTTTCTTTCTATCATCTCTACACACCCTTAACAGTTTCGTCGCTACACCTTCTCAATCTCTTGGGATCTGAGGAAAGAGGCGAAGCCCTTTGCCTCCACATTTGTCTGAAAAAGCGGTTAAGGCATTTCCCAGGATTTCGCCCCACTCCTCAAGAGAGATAGCTTTTATCGATCTCTGGTTCATCAACTATGATGCTTTAACTGTTATCTGACGAGGCTTGGCCGCTTCGGCTTTGGGCAGCTTGAGTCTGAGGACACCGTCTCTTAACTCCGCCTCAATCTTGGCCTGATCAATCATCTCCGAAACAGTGAATTCCCTGAAATACCTGCCTGTCCTGTATTCTCGGAACACCTCTGTTTCCCCGGAACCTTCCTGCGATGCGGCCTCACCAGACAGGGTCAGAGTACCCTCTCGAAGATTAATGTTTAGATCGCCTGCCTTTACACCAGGCATATCAGCAAGCAAGGTCAGCTCTTCTTCGGTTTCGAAGATATCAACAGCCGGGGTAAAGATGGGCCCCGGTTTGGTCTGTTCAGTCGTCGACGTTACTTCAGCCTTTTCCTTTACCTGCAAATCTTTGGTCTTGGGATCAGTCATCTTTATTACTCCTTTCAATGAATATTTTGACAACTAGGTTACCTTTACAGCAATCTGTTTCGGTTTGGCTGCTTGCGCTTTGGGTAGAACCACTGTCAAGACTCCATTAGCACTGCGGGCGTTTGCCTTTTCTGGATCAACTTGAGAGGGTAAACTAATCATGCGGCTAAACTTGCCGGCTTCTCTCTCTCTTCTGTGGTACCGGGCATTTTCGTTCTCCATGCCTATTTTCCTCTCGCCTGCTATAGAGAGAGAGTCAGCGGTCACAGAAATGTCCAGTTCATCAGCCTTTATGCCGGGAAGCTCCGCTCGGACATAATAATTGTCCTTGTCCTCAAAGACATTCGTTAGCGGGAAAACCCCGGCAATCTGCGCCCTGAATACGCGGCCTGATAGATCTCCATAAGCCCTGTCTATCTCTCTTCGGATTTGTTCCAACTCTTCGAATGGACTTCTCCAGTCCCTCATGGGCCAACCTGTTAGTCTTCTCAACAACATAGCTAGTTCCTCCTTTCACAAAAAATTATAATTGCATTTAATAAAGATACTCTTGATGGTTTGCTAATTTGCTCAGGTAGGAGCATGGCCTACTTGCCTCAGAGCAATGCATACTAAAAGCTCCAGATTGTTCTTGGTTTGTGGCAGTGTATGATTGTCGTATGGCTCTCGGAAAAAATCCTGTGTCTCTTTAGGTATGGCGTGTAAACTAGCCGTGCTCGAATTCGAGGATTTCTTGGAGGTTAAAGGGATTAACGCGCGAGAATTTTGGAACGAAAAATCAGCCTCAATCGGTGCCCCCATCCGCAGGTTGCTGGAATCGCTTTTGGTGATGTCCGCTGAGTCAGTAGGCCACTCATGAGTGAGCATACCAGGAATAAAGGGCAAAAGACTAACGACTATTCCTGCTGTAAGTCGCTGAAAGCGTCGATGTAATTTTCTGATTCTTCCCAGGACTAAGTGCGTCAATTTTCTCACCTCCTTGATCTCAGATTCAGAGAAGACACCTAGCATGGAAAGAGAAAACAAATTTTCGCCAACAATAACGGACAGTTAAGGACCAAAAAGTATTTTCGAAGAAAAAATAATCATGCTCTTTCTCCTGTCAAGAGAAGAATAGAAAATTTAATCAGATTTTTTAGAGAGCCTAATTCCTTGATAAACCTTTTTCGGAGAAGCCAAATCAAGCAAGTTACATATTCAAAGAAAGGTGGATTTTCATCACATGATTCTGCGGGTCTAACCCGCAGGCCAGTTTTCCCTGAATATCCATTTTGATTTGGACTTCAGTACCTTGGTGGCGGGCTTAAAGGCAGGGTCAGGAACCCCTACGTTGACCCCAATGACCTGCTTGTATTTCTCGGGGACCCCAAGGACTTGGTTCACTTCTTCTTCCGCATCATCCCAATAGGCGAAAAGTTGTGTGCCAAGGCCCTCGGAGACGGCCGCAAGGCAGAGGTTTTCCACGAACAACCATGCGCTTCCCATGTCATAACGATGTGGATCATCCGGTTCCGGGGCATACGTGTAAAACATAAGGGAGGTGCTGTTGTTAAACACGTCTTTCTGCACCTGAAGAATGGCCCGGCCCGCCTCCGTGTCCGGTGTAAACGTGGCGTTCAAATTCTTCTTTATCTCGCCCAACTTCTCTCTTGTCTCCGGGGCATTGATAATGATCACAAACCAGGCCTGGCGGTTCCCGGCTGAAGGGGCCTTAGCGCCCGCCTCCAAGAGGCGATTTAGCTGCTCTTCTTTGGGCGGGGCCGAGAATTTCCGGATCGTCCGGCGTTTCTCTATCGTTTCCCAAAGGTCCATTAAAATTCTCCTTTCTGACGATTGATACTCTGTTCCACTGAAGGAGGACTATGGCGAGCTTCAGTGGTGCTCAGACCCATCACATCTCTCTCAGAGCCGTTAACAAGCGGTCTATTTCTTCCCGCGTATTGTAATGGACCAAGCCGACCCGGACCATGCCACCAGACGCCTCAAGACCCAGTCGTTCGGTCACGTTCACGGCATAATAATTCCCATCCCAGACAAAAATACCCTGGTTGCCCAGATAGGTGGCGATGGCCCTGGGCGTAAAACCCTCCCTGGTAAAGGCCAGAGTGGGACACCTCTCACCGAATTCTTCCGGGTTGGTGATACCATAAACGGTTATGCCGGGGATTTTTTGCGTCTCTTCTAACATGTACGTAAATAGAGGGCGTTCATAGGCACGGATCGTGTTCATGGCCTGTTTCAGTTCCCTGCGCCTTCCCTCGTAATGGCCTGATCTGGCAGGATCCGTCATACCCGGGTAGGGGCCGTATTCTCGACCCACGCCAGCCAGGTAATTGACAGCTGCCAAGACCCCAGCCAGGCCTTCATGGTTCAGGGTGCCCGTTTCAAACTTGTGAGGTGGGTTGGGATTTGAGGGCCTTACTTTGTACGCGGTCAATTGTTCTAATAATTCCAGCCTCCCCCAGAGCACCCCCACATGCGGTCCAAATAATTTGTAAGCAGAGCAGACCAAGAAATCACAGCCTGCCGCCTGGACGTCAATGGGGCCATGCGGGGCATAGTGCACGGCGTCGACCCACAGCCACGCGCCCGCACCGTGGACCAGGTCTGCAATACGGTCGATGGGATTCATGGTGCCCACGGCATTGGAAGCGTAACCCACGGCAACCAGTCTGGTTCTATCGGTGAGGAGGGATGCCAACTGCCCAAGATTTAGCCGGCAGTCTTCCACGTTGAAATTGACCCATTTGATTCGCGCACCTTTTTCCTCCAGGGCGACCCAGGGCGCTATGTTGGCATCATGGTCCAAGCGTGTAACGACAATCTCGTCATCCGGTTCAAGAATGCGGCCAATAGCCCGGCTCAGGCTGAAAGTGAGGGTGGTCATATTGGCACCAAAGATAATTTCTCTGGGTGAAGGGGCATTGAGAAAGTCGGCGATGGCGGCGCGGGTCTGCTCGATCATCTCATCATTTCGGTGGCTAGTGATAAAATGGCCGCCGTGATTTGCATTGACACGTCTGAAATAGTCGGCCATTGCATCAATCACTGCCTGGGGGACCTGGGTCCCCCCTGGCCCGTCGAGATAAACGTATGGCCGCCCTCTTTCATCTGTTTCCTGTAGGGCCGGAAACTGGTTTCTCAAGGGTGAAAGGTCCAGAGATTTCTCAAGCATCAGAAAAAACTCCTTAACAATGAATGTGTTTGCTGTGTGGAGAGAAGGGAATATATGTGATCTGGAAATCAGGTTCGCAGATAGGATGCACCGTTGATGTCCACTATACATCCCGTCAAATAATCCGTTCCTTCAGAGGCCAGAAATGCGATCGTGTTGGCCACTTCCTCAGGATAGGCAACACGCCCAAAAGGGCTCTGGGCTCTCAGTGCATCCCCTCTCGGGCCGGAAAGCAACGGGGCAATCCTGTCCGTTTCAACGAAGCCTGGTGCCACCACATACACAAAGATATTATGGGGTGCCAGGGCGAGTGCCATGGATTGGCTCAGCGCGTTGAGCCCCGCCTTGCTTGCCCCGTAGGCGGGCGCATTCGGTTCCCCTCGGAAGGCTCCCCTGGATGAAACATTCACAATCTTCCCCCCACCCTGCGCCTTCATGTGCTGAATCATTCGGAAAGAGACATTGGCCGGACCCATCAGATTCGTTCCAATGGTACGCGCCCATATTCTCTGCCATTCTTTGTAGGTCAGATCGAATATAGGGTATTCCTCGAATATACCCGCATTATTGACCAGCACATGAATTCTTCCCGTTTCTTTGAGCACGGTATCCATCATATTTTGAACGGATGCAGGATCTGATATGTCTGCCTGGACAATAAGATGCGGACCGCCCGGAAGGTCGGTCAAGGTTTGCTCAGCAGCCTTTCGGTTTTCATGATAGTGAATGACCACACGTGCGGACAGTTGTGCAAATCTCTGGGCCGTTGCACGCCCGATACCTCGTGAAGAGCCGGTGATGAGAACGGTCTTATTCAAAAAGTCCAAGTCCATGTCATCCTCCCGAGGTCATTTATTATGGAATACCAGTATTTGGTTTTGCGATTTACAGTTATCATTCCAGCCTGTCATTGCAAGCGGAGCGAAGCAATCTCATCGCCAAAAGGCATTTCATTCCAAATTTCTATAGATTGCTTCGTCGTCCAGCGAAGCGTGGGACTCCTCGCAATGACGGTTCTAGCATACTCGTTTCTGTAACTATGTATTGGATTTGGGAATAAATAAAGGATGCAACTTGCCAGTAAAGATCCTGTTCATGATTTCGTTACGCTTTACACCGTATCAAATTTTGGATGCTCAGGCCACTTTCAAGAAAAAGAAATAAAGGAGATGAAAACTTATGTCGAGAGTCAGTTTACCACGAGTGAAAGAGAATGGCCGCCCCCTGTCCCTTTTTGATAGGCGCCATCAAGGCGGCTTTTCGCCCCTGATGGATGCTATAATGTGTTGATATTGAATACTATTTACTGTTTTCCCCCTTCTCCCTGAGACATCCGATTTTCAGCTCCAATGAATATTTTCACTAGGAGTAAAAACGGCTTGACATATCCTAGGAGAGGGATTCAACTAAAAGGCGAAGATATTCCATTCTAAAGTCCTTCCAAACCAAAATTAAGCCGAAAGGAGAGACCCATGAACGAGACGCGGAAGGGAAAGACGTCCCAACCCTGGAAAACAGATAACTGGTTTGTAAGCCCATGGAATTTTTTGGACGAGGTGACCGCAGGCTTCCAGCCCCCTGAAAAGGTAAGGATTCACGACATCACCCTGCGGGACGGGGAACAGCAGGCCGGGATCATTTTTACCAAAGATGACAAGGTACAAATTGCTGAGAAGTTATCTGAACTGGGAGTGCATCGCATTGAGGCGGGCATGCCGGCAGTGTCACCCAGAGACGAGGCCGCCATTAAGGAAATCGTGAAGCGAAATCTGAAATCGGAGATTTTTTGCTTCTCCCGGTGCATGGTGGACGATGTGAAACGTGCGGCAGATTGTGGTGTAAGGGGCATCGTCATCGAAATACCGGCCAGTGCCCACCTTATTGAACAGGGCTACAAGTGGCCTTTGGAAAAGGCCATAGACCTCTCCATTAAGGCAACCGCCTATGCCAAGGAAGAAGGATTGTACACGGTCTTCTTCACCATTGATGCCACCCGGTCTGACCTAAAATGGTTGCTGGACCTGGTAGATCGGGTGGCTACCGAAGGTCATATGGACGCTTTCACTTTGGTGGATACCTTTGGTGTCCTTTCTCCCCATGCAGCCCTCTACTTTACAAGGAAGGTGAAAGAAAGGGTATCAAAGCCCCTTGAGATCCACTTTCACTCTGATTTCGGTATGGGTGTGGCCAACACGATAAATGCGGTGCTGGCCGGCGCAGAGGTCATCCATTCAACCGTGCTCGGCATCGGGGAGCGGGCCGGTAACACTCCTATGGAGGAGACCGTTCTGGCCTTGTTGACCATGTACGGTATTGATGCGGGACTTGATTACAGTAAAATGAACGAGGTTTCTAAGCTGGTACGTGAGCTTTCTGGCGTAGACGTCCCCACAAGTCGGCCCTTCATCGGTGACGGGGCCTATAGCATTGAATCAGGAATCGTTACGGGTTGGTTCAAAAATGTGTTTGAAAAAGACCCCACAACGGTGTTCCCAGTGCATCCAGATTTTGTGGGTCACGAGGTGCCCAGAATATTGATGGGCAAAAAGAGCGGCCTGGACAACATCGAGATATGGACAAGAAAGTTGGGCATCGAACTGAACGAAGAGGAAGCGATGGACGTGCTCCAGGAGGTGAAGCTGAAATCCCATGACCTGAAAAGGGTTTTGACGGAAAAGGAGTTCATGCAAATAGCCGAGAAGGTGAGAAGTGGAAGATAAGGGAACGCACGAGGCAAACGCTGCGAAGAGGTCCATGGGCAAACAGGATTCCGGTCTCTTGTCCGAAATTGAAAAGGCGCAGTGAAGGATTTATATCAGAACATAGTTACGCATAGCTCAAATCAGCCTGAACAGTCTCCTTGTGGAAAGGACTCGCGTGATGAGACCAAGAGTCAAGGAGTTGTTGCGGGAGATCGTAGGTGAGGAGAACTTCACAGACAGCTTGATTGATCTTATCGCCTACTCCAAGGATGCCTCGGAGTTTAAGCAACGGCCCGACGCAGCCGTATGGCCCGTCAATAGGGATCAAATCTCGGCGATTCTAAGGCTGGCCAACAAAGAAAAGTTACCCGTCATAGCACGGGGAGCCGGGACGTCACTGGCTGGACTGGCCGTACCACAGGAGGGCGGTTTGATTCTTGATCTCTATTTTGTTAACAGTTTGATTCCCACAACGAGAAAGAGGATGCCTGCGATACGGGAGAGGCCTATGGGAGTCTTGGGTACCCCGAGAAAGCCTATTTGATCAATGATGAGGGCAGCAACCATTTGCCCGGTAATCACGGAACTGATGGTCACGGCAGCACCGATTCTGGTCACAACAATGAGCATGGTGGTGACCAGTATGGCCCCCAGAATTCCTCCCAACCATAAATAGGGCGGTGCTTGCGTGACCTTCAGGATGCTCCCCCGCCCAATGACCATGGCCAGAATGAAAAGGGATAACGCACCCACCGTAAAGGAAATGCAGGAGCTTTGAACTGCTCCGGTGTATTTCCCCAGCGCCGCATTTATTGGCGATTGAAAGGCGTTGGCCATTCCGGCTGCAAAGGCCACTAAAATAAGTGTCAGTTTTTCCATACGGATTCCCCCTCCCCCCATTCTCATATTCTGTCAACTCTACACCTATGGCTCGACCAGTCTTACACCACCTCCGCGTTAAATACAATACGACGGTCCTTGACATTCAGGACCTCTACTCCTATCATCCACCCTTTTATGCACGCAATCCCAGGTCCTCCAGCAGCTAGGGGAGGAGGCAGAATCCTGGGTAAATCCGAAAAAATGAGTGCGGAACGAGCGGAAAGACATGGTGCAGAAGAACGATTCAGAAGAAACATTCATTAGGCTTGAAAAGGTCACGATCCGCGTCAGGGAAGATTTCCTCCTTTCCGATACGAACTGGGAAATCAAGAAGGACCAGAACTGGGCAATTTTGGGCCCCAACGGGTCTGGAAAGTCCTCTCTCGTGGGGACGCTTATAGGCCATGTGCCTGTCGTGAACGGAAGGGTGATCCGCAATTATCCAAAGAACGACCAAGGGACAATCGGGGTTGTCTCCTTAGAACTCCACCAGCGATTAATCGCCCAGGAGGAAGACCGTGACGAGGCCCGTTTTTTTTCCGGAAGAATGGACACTTTTGCCAAGGCCAGACAGACAATTTTGTCGGGCAATCATCACGAAGAGGTTGAAGCCCCAAATTTTGACCGGGTCGTGAAACACCTTGAAATCGGTTATCTCCTTGACCGGGGTATTCGATTTCTGTCCACCGGGGAAATGCAGAAGGTCCTCATTGCCCGTGCCCTGATGAAATCGCCAAAACTCCTCATCCTGGATGAACCCTTTGAAGGACTCGATGATAAATCCAAGGGACGGCTGGGGAATACCATCACGGGATTGATGGATGAAGGCATGCAGATCATTTTGGTAACCCATCGTTTTGAGGAGATTCTCCGCCCTATCACCCATGTGCTGTGCCTAAAGGACTGCAAGGTGTTTCTCCAAGGGGCGCGAGACAAGGTGCTCAAGCCGGAGAACATGGATCGCCTCTATAATAAAAAAGGACCGTTGACCTTCTCAATCCCGCAACACGAAGATGGAGAGGAAGCGCCGCAGGAAGGCAAACCGGAGGTATTCGTGGATATGAGGGACACCACAATAAAATACGGAGATATCCCTGTCCTGGAAAACCTGAACTGGACAATGAAACGGGGAGAGAACTGGGCCATTGTGGGTCCCAATGGCGCAGGCAAAACAACCCTTTTGAGCCTGATCATAGGGGATAATCCACAGGCTTATGCCAATGAGATTTACCTGTTCGGCAAACGCAAGGGATCCGGAGAGAGCATCTGGGATATAAAGAAGCGAATCGGCGTTGTCTCTTCCGAATTACAGGTTCACTACCGCAAGCGGATAAAGGCGTGCGACGTGGTGCTATCCGGATTCTTTGATTCCATAGGTCTGTACCGAAAATGTACCACAGAACAGGTCTCAGCAGCAGAGCAATGGATGAAGCTTCTGGGTATAACGTATGCATCAGATTGGTATGATCAGCTTTCATATGGACAAAGACGGATGGTGCTGCTGGCTCGATCTATGGTGAAATCCCCGACCCTTCTCATTCTGGATGAGCCCTGTCAGGGGTTGGACAGGTCAAACCGAACGGTCATTCTGGACTTAATTGACCGTATTGGCAGCAAGACCAGAACCCATGTCCTTTACGTCACCCATCACCCCAATGAGATCCCTTCCTGTATTACCCACGTGTTGAACCTGGAAAGGCCAAAACAGGTTTGAAGGGATGCGAGTGTAAAGGGTTGCAAAGAGAGGAAAGGAAGTCTTGCTCAAAGTTGAGGCGTGTGCCTGTTGCAGTACCGAGGCAAACTGAAAGGCCGGACTTGAAGCGGGTTGAAATTTTGTCGAGTCACGAGTATAGAAGAGGCGTGAGTTGTATCCCATCGGAACGGCGAAAAAGAAAGTGCGCTCAAGGAGGCCGCGGAGATCCCGATTAAGTTGAAAAAGAAAAAGCGCTCAAGACATTTTGTGTGGACCCTGATGGTGTGTGCGGTGCTCTATTTTTTGGACGCGCTGCTCATAGGGTTGCCCAGCTTGGGCACCTTCCTTTGTGTCGTCTTCATGTTAACCAACTTTGTGGCGTTTCTTTGGCGGCGTAAGGGTGAGCGTGCCATTGTCATGAAGTATGGTATCAGGTCCCTGGCCCTCTGTTTAACCGTCTTTGCCATTCTGAGTACTTTCATGTTCAACAGGCATATGGGCCATGTGAACGCAAGACTCATCATCAAGGCGGTTGAAGATTACCGGTCGGCACAGGGCAAATATCCGGAACGTTTAGAGGACTTGGTTCCCCAATATTTCTCAAAAGTGCCCCGGGCAGCCATTCGATTCACATCCACCAAATACTACTATTTACGACACAAGGAATACCATGGCCTGATGTGGGCGGAAGCCCCCCCTTTTGGCAGGAGAACATACCGTTTTGAAACCAAAAAGTGGTCAACCATCGACTAAAGAATCCGGGCCAGAGGACCCGGCTTTGCTCTAGTCCCCTAGAGGCTAGCAGGACGAGGCTACGGCCCGGCTTCCGGCTCGCAGAGCCTACGGCTCGGAGAGAGGGCAGAGCTGCAGCTCGGGGAGAGGGAGAACCAGGTTTTTGTGTTGGAAAAATTTAATTGTGCCTATAATGTCTGTTCTATAATGGGTAAAATTGAGTTAAGTTTAAAATAATCATTCAAAAAAACACATTTATTTATAAAGTGGTTAGGATAACATGAAATCCTTTAATTGTAAATAATATCAATAAGAT
>Ga0209536_100005031_pt1 | contig 20718 bp, 17 predicted proteins | sample DeeMarSeWOR28_12_FD_187461 | JGI IMG/M metagenome (GOLD analysis project Ga0209536, IMG submission 187461) | Marine sediment microbial communities from White Oak River estuary, North Carolina - WOR-2-8_12 (SPAdes) (version 2) | ecosystem: Environmental > Aquatic > Marine > Intertidal zone >... | reverse complement strand
GCAGCGCTTCTGTACACCCAATCTCATCCTGGACAACCTGATCGCAGACGGTAAGGCAGAACCCATGATCATTGTCATGCCCAATGGCCGGGCCCAGAAAAATGACCGGGCCGAGGGCAATGTCTTTGCCAGTGCACCGGCCTTCGCCGCGTTTGAAGCAGATCTGCTCAATGACGTCATCCCGGCCATTGAGGCCCGGTATTCGGTGAAGGCAGATTGCGAACATCGCGCCCTGGCCGGTCTGAGCATGGGCGGCGGTCAGTCGCTGAACTTCGGCCTGGGCCATCTGGACACCTTTGCCTGGGTGGGCGGCTTCTCCTCGGCGCCCAATACCAAGGCCCCTGCCGAACTCGTGCCCGATCCGGCAGCAGTCAAAGAGCGCTTGAAGCTGCTGTACCTCAGTTGCGGTAACCAGGACGGCCTGATCCGGATCAGCCAGCGCGTGCACAACTACCTAAAAGAAAAGGACGTACCCCACATCTGGCATGTGGATTCCCACGGCCACGATGCCGACACCTGGGGCAAGAATCTGTATCACTTTGCCCGACACCTGTTCAAGTAGCCGCAATGTCGTAAGGAATAGATCATGTCGTATAGGAGAGCACTCTCGAACGTGCGCTCTAACAGATAAGCGGTCACCTGCTCGATTTGTTCATCTATCATCTCTGCGGCGCCTGGGTCGACCACTATTCAAAGTCGCGGGGCAGGAACTGAGCCTGAGAGATCTTCCCGCTCATCCGCAGGACTGCGAGGTCGTCTTCATCGACCTGCCCGTGAATGAACTGTTGAACGATCGGGTGCGGATGGTTGCGAATGTGGTCGGCGTCGCCGTCAGCGATGATCTTACCCTTGTGCAGCATTATGATACGATCGGCCACCTTGTAAGCGCTTGTCATATCGTGTGTAACGACGACGGAGGTAACGCCAAGTTCCCTTTGCAGCTTCAAGACAAGCTCGTTGATGACATCCGAACGAATGGGATCCAGCCCCGTCGTCGGCTCATCATACAAGACCACTTCGGGATTCATTGCAATCGCTCTGGCTAATGCCACCCTCTTGCGTTGACCACCGGATAGATTTGCGGGGAACTGATTCTGATAACCATCAAGGCCGACCATCGCCAGCTTGGCCTTTACGAGCTCTTCGACTTCGTTCCAATCAGTTATTTTGCAATGCTGTTTTATGGGGAATATAATGTTCTCCGTAACGCTGAGACTGTCAAACAGCGCGCCTCCCTGGAAGAGAAAGCCGTACTGTGTGCGCACCCTGTTCAATTCGTTTTCGCTCAAGTTGTCTATTCTCCGGTTTTTGAAATAGACCTGGCCGGAGTTTGGCCTCAGCAACACTATCAGGTGTTTGACCAGGACGGTCTTGCCGCATCCGCTCGGGCCGATTACGACTGTCGTCTTGCCCTTTTCGATAGCCAGAGATATATTATCCAGAACCTGATGCGGGCCAAACCTCTTGCAAATATTCTCAAGAACAATTACGCCGTCACCGCCGCCGGCCGGCGGGACATCCTTCTTCTTGTCGTGATTCACCTTGCGCCCTTTTCCATGATCAAACCAGAGTCTTGAGCGGCCAAAATGTGCTGTAAATTGCTTTGAAAACCACCGCCAGCGCAAAATTCAGGGCCAGTATGCATATGAAACTCGCCACAAACGCCTCCGTACATGCCCGCCCGACGCCCTGAGCGCCCTCTTTGCATGTGAATCCCTTATAGCAACTGATGGCCGCTATAGCCACGCCAAAGAAAAAACCCTTTGCAACTCCGATGGTTACATCCCACAGTTCCACGCCAGAGGCGCTGTGACTCCAATAGGCCTGATTGTTAATTCCAAACTGGACGACGGAGACAAGATATCCGCCGACAATGCCCATCAGATCAGCGTAGATAATCAGAACCGGCGTCAGCAGCAGGCACGCCATGATGCGTGGCGCGACAAGATAGCGAATAGGGTTGGTTCCCATGCTTCTGATGGCATCAATCTGCTCGGTGACATTCATCGTACCGAGCTCAGCGGTCAAAGCGCCCCCGACTCGCCCGGCCAGCATGACCGCCGCCAGCACGGGCCCCAGTTCCTTGACTACTGCGATGTTGATGAGAACACCCAACCGCTCTTCCAGGCCCATAGCGGCAAGCTGGCCGTATGTCTGAACTGCCAATGTCATCCCGACAAACGCACCGGTGATCATTACCACCGGGACGCTGCGAACACCAATGATGTTCATCTGCGTCCATATCAGCGAGTATGCGTGCGGGCTTGCACAGGTGCGGAACGATGCGGTCGCCGACTGCCAGACGAATCTGCCGAATCGTCCCATATTGTTTATCCCCCCGACCGTTATCGCTCCGAGGTTCCCAATCATAATACTCTGCTCCTAAACCAAACATGTCCGACGACTGGCGGTCAATACTAAATGCTCAATAGTCGATAGTCAATTGCTAATCATCAATTATAGTTCTAATAATCTCGCCGTCAGGCGGACTGAATTATTTGTTCGACAATGATGCTAAAAAAAAGCGTTTCTTCTGAAACCACCCCTTCAATATGTCGATATTCTCCTGGAGCAAATGAAGAAAGTGTACTTATAGGACACTCGAATTCGCTGCCAGCGGCAGTGCCCGAAAGTGCCCGGCCCAATTGGAGAACCCCATGGGCAAGCAGCGGAGATTCTTGAAGGGTGGACAACTTGAGTAGGTGGATTCCAGTTCTTGCTATTGAGGACGATGAGCTCATCCAGAGAGCGTTGAGACGCAGTCTGAAATTGTACGGATTCAGGGTTTATCTGGCCAAAGACGGTCCGGACGGGCTCAGACTTGCGCGCGAAATCAGACCGGCCTTCATTCTGCTGGACTGGATGATGCCGGGAATGGACGGACTGGAGGTGCTGGCTGAACTTAAGCACGGCAGCAAGACACAAAGGATACCGGTATTCATGCTGACCGGCAGAGGAAAGATAGGAGATCTGGATCAGGCTTTTGAGATAGGGGCTGACGACTATATTACCAAGCCTTTGGATCTGACGCAGTTGGGCAGGATGGTCAAGGCCAGGTGGGAAAGATTCACAAGCCCGGCGACCGTCCCATAACGCCTCGTGGTCGATCTGTTGCAAGGCATTTGCACTCGTTGTCATATTCGCCAAGGCGAAGCACCGATCTGACCGACACGGGAATCGCACCGCTTGACGGCTTTTTGTAGAAGCGCCGGTGCGAGCAGGCGACAGACGCGCAGGACAATGAAAATGGATACAAAGAACATCATTACAAAGGGTATTCCGGCGGCATCATTTGTCGCTGTCCTAGCTGGTGTCTTCTGGCTGGTAGAAACAAGGGTAATACATAGTCCGGCTCATAGTGCTCTTGTCGCCATAATGACCGCAGCCATTATTCCGTCTCTGTACTACAGATACGCCCGTACGGGCGCCTCGAGGATGCTGCAGGCGAAAAATGCAGCGATAGAAGAAAAACAGATAGAAGCAGATGTGATTTCCGCAGGCTGCAGGCGACTTGAAGAAGGAGTCGAGGCACCCACCGCAGAAACGTCAGCCGCCGAGCCGAGACACGAAGCGGATGTTTCGGACTGCCCTCTCGACCAGAAACTGCTGCACCAGCAACTCAAGCACCTCAACTGCCTTTACGCACTTTCCAAAATTGTCAACCGTGAGGATATTCCGTTGGAGCAAGTATTGCAGAAAACGGTCCGTTTGATTCACGATGCATACAGGTACGCCGGCGAGGTATGCGTGAGAATCACTTTCCAAGGCATGGAGTTTGCAACAGACAACTTCAAGCAAAGCGAACCAGGCTGGAACAGCCCGATCAAAACACACGCCGACGACGTCGGCTCCATTGAGGTCTGCGATCTCGGTACGAAGGCCGATGACGGCAAAAAGTTGTTCCTGCGGCGAAGGGATGACCTGCTTGATGTGGTCGCCGAGTGGTTGGGCAGCATTGAGGATCGTAGAAAGGCCGAAGAAAAGCTGCAACTGTTCCGAAATCTGATAGAACGCTCAAACGACTGCATTTTTGCCATAGATCCGCAAACCGGGCGCTTCCTGGACGTCAACAACCGGGCGTGTGACAGTCTGGGGTACACACGAAAAGAACTGCTCGAGAAGATGACCATCGCGGACATCGAAGAGTCCCTGGACGACGATTCATCCTGGCAAAAGCAGATGGAAGAACTCAAAGCCAGCAACGATATTGTCAGGGAGGGTAAATACAAGGCGAGGGGCGGAAGCACATTCTTCGTAGAGACGAGTCTCAAACTCGTGACCCAGGAGAAACAAGACTATCTCATAGTAGTTGCGCGAGACATCACCGACCGCAAGCTGGCGGACGCCAAGCTAAGGACAGCGCGGGAGAAACTGCTCGAAACGGTTCGTGAGGTCGGTATGGCCGAGGTTGCAACAGGAGTACTGCACAACGTAGGTAATGTCCTCAACAGCGTCAGCGTCACCGCCGAGTCCATCCAGAAAAGAGTGCGCAATTCCAAGATCTCCTATCTTGCCGACGTTGTGGAACTGCTCAACGAACACTCGGAGGAACTGGGAACCTTCATGACAGCCGAAGAGCGAGGCAAGAAGATACCTGCTTTCCTGGCAAGCTTGTCTCAAGAGCTGATGGACGAACAACAACGCTGCCTCGAATCCCTGGAGGCGTTGGCCGAGCATGTTCAGGACGTAGGTAGCATCATCCAGCTTCAGCAGTCGCACGCCAAGGCCGAAGGTCTGATCGAGGCGACGTCCATCGCCGAACTCGTTGAGAACACCCTCCAGATAAATGCCGACGCGCTGACACGAGAGAACGTGCACGTCGAACGCAATCTCGCCCCCCTGCCGACTCTTATGCTCGATCGGCACAAGGTTCTGCAGATTCTGACAAATCTGATCAGCAACGCAACATATGCCCTGTCGGAAAGCGGCCGCCCGGACAAGATTCTCACAATAAGTGCGAAAGAGACAAAAAGCGGCCGCCTGCGAATCGATGTCTGCGACAACGGCGTGGGCATCCCCCCGGAGAACCTGACGCGGATATTCGAGCACGGCTTCACAAGCAAGAAAAAAGGATATGGATTCGGACTTCACAGCACGGCTCTGTCGGCAAATGAATTGAACGGTTGGATAGCAGCACGGAGCGGTGGCCCCGGCAAGGGTGCCGTCTTCACAGTTGAGCTACCCTTTAAGACGCAGGAGACTGTAAAATGAGTGACATGGTGAAAGAGATGGCTCACCGCATCTTGATAATTGACGACAATTCCAACATTCACAAGGATTTCGAAACCATTCTCGTTGAGGAAGAGACAGGCACTGGTCTAGATGCGCTCAGGACTGAGGTTTTCGGCGAAGAACCTGCTGATCACACGGTCAAGAGCAGATATGAGCTTGACTTTGCTTCACAGGGCCAAGAGGGCTGTGAGAAGGTTGGGCAGGCCTTGGCCCAAGGTCGTCCCTATGAGCTGGCCTTTGTCGACATGCGCATGCCTCCGGGCTGGGATGGCCTCCAGACAATTGAACAGATATGGCGGATCGATCCCAACGTCCAGGCGGTTATCTGTACGGCATATTCTGACTATTCCTGGGAAGAGATAACCAACCGGCTCGGAAAGTCGCAAAACCTCCTGATCCTTAAGAAGCCCTTCGACAGCGCCGAGGTCGCGCAACTGGCCAGCGCCCTGACGAAAAAATGGGTTCTAGCCGGGCAGGCGTCCCTCAAGACTGAACAGTTGGAACATAAAGTCAAAGAGCGAACGGATGAGCTGGCGGCAATCAATGAGCAACTCAAAGCCGAAATCGTCGAGCGCGAGCAGGCTCAGCAGAAACAGTCTGAGCTTATCAAGACGGTTGACAACGTCAACAAGGAACTGAAGGAATTTGTGTCCATCGTCTCGCACGATTTGAAGGCCCCTTTGCGCGGAATCACAACGTTGGCAAACTGGATACTGGAGGATTCTTCGGACAGCTTCGATGAGCAGGCGAGTGAGCAACTGAATCTGCTCGTAGATCGCGTGGAGCGAATGCACAACCTCATCGACGGTGTGCTTGCGTATTCGAGAGCCGGTCGCAGGGAGGAAAATACCATTAGCGTGGATCTTGGCAAGTTCATCCCCGAAGCTATCGATATGCTGGCTCCGCCGGAGAACATTTCAATCACGATCAAGAACGAGATGCCCGTAATTGATTGCCAAGAGACACATCTGATGCAATTGTTTCAGAATCTGGTAGACAACGCCATAAAATATATGGACAAGCCGCAAGGTTGGGTAAAGATCGGCTGCACCGACGAGGGCAGCTTCTGGAAGTTCAGCGTTGCCGACAATGGCCCCGGCATTGAAGAAAAACACTTCGATGGAATCTTCAAGATGTTTTCAACATTGCCGGTAGCTAAAGAGGTCAAAGGTACAGGTGTCGGCCTGACAGTGGCGAAGAAGATTGTTGAGTTGCACGGTGGCAAGATTTGGGTCGAATCGGAAGTCGGCAAAGGAAGCACATTCTTCTTCATAATTCCGAAGTAGTACTGGACTTTGAGCAAACTCCCATCGAATGGAGAATAGGATCATGACTACTGTTCAACATAGGATATTGCTGGTAGAAGACAACACGCTCGATCAGATGGCCTTCAAGCGTTTTGTGAAGAACAACGCTCTTCCGTACGATTGTACCATATCCGCCTCTGTATCCGAAGCCAGAGAGGTCCTGGGCGCCAGTCAGTTTGACATCGTTATCGCCGACCATTCGCTCGGGGACGGTACGGCACTTGACATCCTCGAGGCAGCACAGAGCACGCCCGTCATAGTGGTGACAGGAGCCGGCGACGAGGAAACCGCAGTCATGGCGTGGAAAACCGGTGCTTATGACTACCTGGTCAAAGATGTCAACCAGAATTATCTCAAAGCCATTCCCATCACGGTCGAAAACGCCATCAGGCACAAAATGGTCGAAGAGAAGCTCCATTTGCTCTCCGGTGCGGTTATGAGCACAGAGGACAGCGTCTACATCACCGACATGCAGGGCAACATCATTTTCGTCAACAAGGCATTCTGCAGAACTTACGGGTACAGCGAAGAGGAGATTGTCGGGGAAAACGGCCACATCCTCTGGATAGGCAGGTGCCACAGCAAGAACACGCGAAGCGTTTTCCAAACCAAGACCTCAGGAAACAGTTGGGAAGTCGGTTTCTATCACAGACGAAAAGATGACAGTATATTTCCCGTTTCTCTTTCGAGATCACATGTTAGGGATTCGCACGGTAAGGCTGTGGCCATTGTCGGAGTAGCTCGAGATATTACCGATCGCATGCTCGTGGAGGATGAAATGAGGACGGCGAACCTGAAGCTGAAGAAGAGAAATCAGCAGCAAAGCGACCTCGCCGTCATGGTTGGCGAAACGGTCCAGCGATTGCTTGCTGACTCCAATATCGAGGCCGCTCGGAAGGTTATTGGCGAATACCTCGACATTTCAAGAATCGAGGCCGACAAGATGGCACTGAGGCGGCAGGAGTTTGATCTGTTCTCGGTGATTTCACTGGCTGTGGAGGCCGCCCAGCCGCTGGCAAACGAACGAAACGTCCATCTGAAAAACTTAACGCCCACTTGCGAGCTTGCAGTCAACGCTGATCCAGACAAAATATCACAGGTGCTGACCGGCCTTCTCAGCAGGGCAATAAAGTCATCCGCTGCTGAAAGTCACGTCGTTGTGACAGTCAGAGACACCGGCACAGAACTCTCGGTGCAAGTGCAGGAAGAAGGCCAGCCCCTCGAATGTAATGAAATCCACGGGATCGTGAATCGCTCTGGCTGGATCAAAGAACAGTTCGGCGCCGGCCGGGAAGAGTTTTCATTGGGCCTGCGTTTGGCCAAAGAGCTTATCGAGCTGCACGGCGGCCGTATATGGGCTGAAAGCTCGGGCGCCGAGCAGAATGTACTGTGCTTTACCCTGCCGAAGTCAGTTGTCCGGCACTCGCAGAAAGTCCCCGCGGAAATGTTGAGATGACAATAAGAAGAAGTCTGGGCAAGGGCATCGGTCTTTCGATTGTTAAGAAGATTGTCGAGTTGAACGTCAGGCGCGTCTGGATGGAATCGAAAGTCGGCGCCGGCAGTACGTTCCTCTTCACGCTGCCCGTCCAAATGACAGCCCAATGCACCGAATGCCAGCCTCTCGATATGACCTGCTGAAATAGACGTCTGGAGAAGCAAAGCCTCCAAGAGCGGCGTCTGTGAACAATACCTCCATGAGGGCCGCAGTAAGCCCACATCGACCAATTCCGGTCACGAACATTTGTGTTGACAGAAACGTAGCTGAATTCTTAAATAGCGTAGTTTACGATATATCAACCGGGGCAGCACCATTTGGCATTTTGTGGATAATTGCAGATGGACAAGAAGGAACAGTTAGTTGAGGCCGTTCTCCGACCGGCCGGCGGCGGAGAAAACCCGAAAAAAAGAGAGAAGCTGACTTGTGCTGACGCCTTTGAGCTGGCGGAGAAATTCGACGCGGAAATCGCTGAAGTCGGGCGTATCTGCAATCAAAATAACGTAAAAATCTGCAAGTGTCAGCTCGGCTGTTTCAAATGAGCCGGGCAACAAAGGCAATTTCAGTACTTCTCGTTCTGGTTCTGGTGTTGGGAATCGGGGCCGCCATAAACCGGTGGCGCCTTGTGACTGGTTCCGGAGAGGATCTCGGGAGACTGATTATTTTCCATGCCGGCAGCCTTGCACTTCCAGTCAAGCAGATATGTGAACAATTCAAGAAACAGTTCCCCGGCGTAAGAATCGCCCGTGAAATTGCCGGCAGCCGAGAATGCGCTCGCAAGATTACAGATCTAGCCAAACCTTGTGATGTCATGATTTCTGCCGACTATGCGGTTATAGATGCTCTGCTCATTCCTGATCACGCTGATTGGAACATTCACCTGGCAACAAATGAGATAGTGATCGCCTTTCGAGCCGACTCCCGCTGTGCAGAGGCGATCGATAAGGACAACTGGTACGAGATTCTGATGCGAGACGATGTCACGTTTGGCAGGTCTGACCCGAACCTGGACCCCGCCGGGTATCGAACTGTGCTTACTGTAATGCTCGCCGAGAGGTTCTACGGCAAGCCCTCTCTGGCCGACAGGATCCTCGGCAAAGACACAAAGTACATCCATCCTATGTCGGCCGATTTATTGGCACTATTGCAGGTCGGCGAACTCGATTACATCTTCACGTATCGATCCGTTGCCCTGCAGCAGAGACTAGAATTCGTTTGTCTGCCGGATGAGATCAACTTCAAAGATCCCGCGCACGCGCAGTTCTACAGCGGTGCTTCTGTTCGTCTGACCGGCAAGACCATAGGAACCCTTATTACGCGTGTGGGCGAGCCGATAGTATACGGTGTGACTATACCAAAGAATTCTCCAAACCCGCAGCTTGCAGCGGCGTTCCTGGCATTTCTGCTCGACGCAGACAAAGGCGGGGCAATTCTCGAACAGAACGGCCAGGCTTCTGTAGTTCCGTCGCCGACGGACACCTTTGAAAAGCTGCCCGAGTCACTCAAGATGTTTGCTCTTCCAGCCTCGAGGGAGGACCGCCCGTGAGGTCAACGAGTGGATTGAGAACCGATTCGCTTTCGTTGCTCTGTGCCGCACTCGGCGGAGCAGTATTGCTATTTATCATTGCCCCCCTGGCGAGCCTGTGCCTGAGCTGCTCGCTGCCGGAACTTGCCGAAACAGCAGGAGACGACGAAGTTCAAGCCAGCATTTGGCTAACATTATGGACGTCCATGGCGGCAACTGTCTTCTGTGCCGTAGCGGCCATTCCGCTGGCCTATCTGTTGGCCCGCAAAGATTTTCCACTTAAAGGCCTCGTTTCGGGCATTATCGATCTTCCGGTCGTCATACCCCACGTCGCGGCAGGCCTGGCCCTGCTGACCGTTGTCTCTCGAGGCGCTGCCCTCGGACGGGCAGCAGACAAAATCGGCATCAGTTTCATAGGCAACAGCCTTGCTGTCATGCTGGCGATGGCATTCGTCAGCGTCCCTTATCTGATCAATTCGGCTCGAGACGGCTTTGCGGCAGTCCCCGAACGTCTTGAGAAGGCGGCGCTCAGTCTCGGTGCAAACCCCTTTAGGGTGTTTCTGACAGTTTCGGTTCCATTGGCAGCCAGACCAATCATTTCGGGCATGATAATGATGTGGGCGCGTGGCATGAGCGAGTTCGGCGCCGTTATGATTATCGCATATCGTCCGATGATTACACCTGTGCTGATCTTTGAGCGTTTCAGCGCCTTCGGCCTGAAATATGCACAGTCTGTGGCCGTCCTGTTTATCGCCGTCTGCCTGGTGTTCTTCGTCGTCTTGAGGCTTTTGGCCGGGGGGAAAAAAGATGCTCAGCGTTAGGCAGATTTGTAAAACCTATCCCGGCTTCGGCATAAAGGATGTCTCATTCGAAGTGCAGCAGTGCGAGTACTTCGTTCTGCTGGGCCCAACCGGCGCAGGCAAGAGCGTTATGCTCGAAATCATAGCCGGCCTGACTCGACCGGATTCGGGCAGCGTTCTTCTTGACGGCAGGGATATCACCGGCGAGAAGATTCAGAACCGCCGGATCAGTCTGGTCTTTCAAAGCAGCGCGCTGTTTCCACACATGAGTGTCTATGAAAATGTGGCCTATCCGCTCCGCTGGTGCGGCAGGACAAGGTCTCAGATCGATCAGCGAGTGGCTAAGCTCGCCGACGATTTTGACTTCAGCCATCTGCTTGAAGCGCGCCCTCAGACTCTTTCTGGAGGTGAATCCCAGCGCGTCTCCCTGGCGCGGGCGGTGGCGAGTGAGCCGCGATGCCTGTTGCTGGACGAGCCCTTGTCGTCGCTGGATGCATCGAGCCGCTGCGAGATACGTTCCTTGTTGCGCAATATCAGCGCCAACGGCCAGTTAATTCTGCATGTAACACACGATTATACCGAAGCGGTTTCACTGAGCACGCACATAGCGGTGATGGAGGACGCAAGGATCGCACAGATCGGGACCGTGGAGGAGATCTTCCAGCATCCGCAGTCTCAGTTTATCGCTCGTTTTGTGGGGATCCGAAATTTCTTCAAAGGCCGTTTGAAGGCCCCAGAGGCCGGAGGAACGAGCCTGAGGCATTTTGCCACTGACGGTTTGAGCTTTTCAGTTCTCACAGACAGACCCGCCGGCCAGGGCAGTGTGATGGTTCGCAGCGAGGACGTAACGATCACCAACGCTGCCAGCCCAACCAGCGCCCGCAACAACTTCGCGGGACCGATTGTGGATATCGCCCCGATCGGAGGCGGAGTCGAAGTCATCGTCGACATCGGCCATGGCAAGTCGCTGGAAATCGCAGCAATCATAACGAACGAAGCCGTCAGCGCGCTGGAGCTGCGATTGGGAAAGAAAGTCTGGGTGACTTTCAAAGCCGCTGCGGCGATATTCATCGAGGGATAGAATGGTCAGGCTCGAGCGAATGCTGATGATAGGCTCTTCCGGAGCCAATGTGGGCAAGACCGAACTGGCCTGTGCGGTTCTTCGCAAATTTGGCGGCGAGGGCCGGGACATTGTCGCAATAAAAGTCACCACTGTCAAAGAGAGCAACGGACAATGCCCTCGCGGCGGAGAAGGCTGCGGTGTATGCGCCTCGCTTGAAGGCGTCTACTCGCTGACGCAGGAGACCGACGCTGCTTCAGGCAAAGACACGGCCAGACTTCTTGCAGCCGGTGCCAGCCGAGTATACTGGCTTCGCGTCTTGAAGACGCATCTGAAAGAAGGACTGGCCGCCCTGCTGGATGTAGTCGCCCCTGAGGTAACATCGATCTGTGAATCGAACTCACTGCGTAATGTGGTCGAGCCGGGTGTGTTTCTTATAGCTGAGAAAAAAGGCGCAAAGCTCTGGAAGCCTTCGGCTTTGGAGGTGAGAGAATATGCCGATAGAATTGTGGTTTCCGACGGAAGCAGTTTTGATCTGGATATTGGCCGAATAGGACTCGAAGACGGCAAATGGTTCGTTGCTTGAGTACGGTGGCCGAGCACGGAGAATTTCGAGACAAGCGGCGCGGGTCGATTTGACCGGCAAAACAGAAAGGTTGCAAAGCAAGATGGCTCATGAAGGTCTTTGGGAACAGCTCGATGGACTCGACGTCGCCGAGACGGCGCGGCGGGCAGATTGCCAGTATCTGGATGATCCGCAGCGGTACGTGCTTACACTGTTGAGCACCGAATACGTCGTTAACCCTTCGGACAGGAGCATCTTTGCCGTCGGCGCCGACTCAACGGATCAGCCGGCAGATTTTCTCCAACAACTTTGCCTGCTCACCTATCTGATCCACGCCAAGGATCTGCCGCTCGCCGGCAAGCTTGTTGGTGAGAATGCCTTGCCCGGCGGGCAGTTCTTCTTTCGCGGTGTACACGGCCTTCCTACACGCAGCCTGGAAGAAGCATTCGGGGAGTGTCCTAAGGCTCTGCTCGATGCCTCGGCCCAACTTGGCGCCAAAGGCTGTGAGTTCGGAGATGCATCGATCCGGCTGGACATGTTGCCTCGCGTGCCGTTGACTATAGTGGTTTGGGGCCGATGCGAGGAGTTCGAGGCCCGGGCGTCGATATTGTTTGACAAGAGCACGAGTGAGCAGTTGCCGTTGGACGCCCTGTTGGCAGGCGTGAATCTGGCTGTCAAAGCACTGACGGGGACCGTTGATGAGGATAGTTGAAGCCGGCTGGCGAATATTTTGCCCGCAAGCTTGACAGTCTTTCGACAGGGTGCTACGATGCCGCTCTATATCGCAGCTTGAACTCGTGCCGCAGCGCGACTGGCAAAGGTGAGAGGTGGTTTTCATGCCTGCAGTACATGGTGCAAAAATAGCAGTGGGCGGCAAGGGGGGTGTTGGCAAAACGACGGTCTGCGCCATCTTGTCGCAGCTTTTTGCCGAAAGCGGACACGACGTTCTGGCCATCGACGCCGATCCCGATGTGAACCTCGCCTCGGCGTTTGGCATACCGAATGAACAGAGCCCGGAGCCGCTCATCAAAATGAAAGAGCTTGTGGCTGAGCGTACGGGCACGGGCAAGGACACCCTGGGGGCGTATTTCAAGCTCAATCCCAAGGTCGGGGATCTGCCCGAGGAGTACTGGCGTGAGACTAACGGCCTGAAATTGCTGGTCTTGGGCGCGATTACCCAGGCCGGCGGAGGTTGTGCGTGTCCTGAAGGGGCATTCTTGAAGGCATTGCTCACGCATACCATATTGCAGCGCAAAGAGGTGGTTATGGTCGATTTGGCGGCCGGCGTTGAATTTATGGGAAGAGCAAGCGTTCAGGGTATTGACGCGCTCGTCCTGGTGGTTGAGCCTGGTGCCAGGAGCATTGAGACAGCCAACAAGATGGCACAAATGGCCAGGAAATTGGGCATCGGGCTCGTTGGCGCGATCGCCAACAAGGTTGCCGAACCAAGTCAGGGCGAGTTCATAGAGTCTAAACTGAAGGATGCGGTCCTATTGGGGACCCTCAAATACAGCCGGCCTCTGCAGGAGGCAGACCTCAAACGCTCGGCCGTCTTCGGGGTAGATGCCGAAGTCACGCAGGCGCTGAAACGCGTAAAGAACCGACTGGCCGAGCTCATCGCCGAGTCTGCCAGGCGCGATTCTTGACGAACTGGACAATTTCCACGTTCAGGAAGATACGGCGATTGACAAAGTACGGAATATCCATTAAAGAAGTAGGACTTTTTAGTATCTTGGCATACTTATGCAGCTGTCGTCATTAAAAAAGAGGAATTTTTATGGAAGCAAACGAACGTAGTTCTGATATAGCAGCACAGGAAATGATAACTCGCATGGCCGAGGCGGGCCAGCAGAACGCCTGGGACCGGCTCGAATTACAGATGCCGCAGTGCGGTTTTGGCAAACAGGGCGTATGCTGCCGTATATGCGCAATGGGCCCCTGCCGGATCACCAAGAAGGCAAAATTGGGCGTTTGCGGGGCCGACGTCGATACGATCGTTGCCCGCAACTTCCTGCGGGCCATAGCCGCCGGGGTAGCCGCACACAGCGATCACGGCCGAACGGTCGCCGAGGTGTTCCTGGCGGCCGCCAAGGGCGAGACCCCTGATTACCAGATCAAGGACACTACGAAACTGTTCAAGCTGGCCGAGGAATTGGGCGTCAAGACCAAGGACCGCGCGGTCAATGAAATTGCCGTCGATGTCGGCAAGATCGCCCTTGCCGAGTTCGGCAAGTCGGAAGGGACACAGCTTATGGCCCGGCGGGCACCGGCACCGCGTCAGGAACTCTGGAACAAATTCGGATGTACCCCGCGTGCCGTCGATCGCGAGGTAGCTGAATCGCTGCACAGAAGCACGATGGGGGTCGATCAGGATTATAAGAACATTCTAAAGCACGCCTGTCGTGTGGCTCTGGCCGACGGCTGGGGCGGAGCAATGCTCGCCACTGAACTGCAGGACATTCTCTTTGGCACCCCCTATCCCGGGCGAGGCGAAGTCAATATGGGTGTGCTCAAGAAAGACGAGGTCAACATCATCGTCCACGGACATGAGCCCATTCTCTCGGAGATGATAGCGGCGGCATCGCAGGATGAAGGGATGCTCGCCGAAGCAAAGAAAGCCGGGGCCAATGGGATCAATGTGGCCGGAACCTGTTGTACGGCCAATGAGCTGCTGATGCGGCACGGCATTCCGATCGCCGGCAACTTCCTGAATCAGGAACTGGTGATCGCCACCGGCGCGATCGAGTTGATGGCCGTCGACGTTCAGTGTGTGATGCAGGGACTGACAAACGTGGCGAGTTGCTACCACACGAAGCTGGTCACAACCGCTGACAAGGCCAAGATGCCCGGCATCGAGCACGTCACGATGGATGAGACAAATGCCTTCAAGACCGCCAAAGAGCTGGTTCAGATGGCAATCGGAAATTACAAAAATCGTGGGGATGTGTATATCCCGCAGCACAAGAAAACCGCTGTTGGCGGTTTCAGCTTCGAGTCCATCAACTACATGCTCGGCGGACGCTTCCGCTCAAGCTTTAGACCATTGAACGACAACATCATCAACGGCAGAATCCGCGGCATAGTCGGTGTCGTCGGTTGCACTAACCCCAAAGTCCCACAAGATCTAACACACACAACCCTGACGCGTGAGCTGATCAAGAACAATATTCTGGTCCTGACCACGGGCTGTGCGACCATTGCATGTGCCAAACAGGGTCTGACCAATCCGAAAGAAGCATTGGAAATGACCGGAGACAGCCTCAGGGAGGTCTGCGAAACCGTGGGAATCGCACCGGTTCTGGCATGCGGCAGTTGTGTCGACAACACGCGACTGCTGGTTTCGTGCAGCGAACTGGTCCGCGAAGGCGGTCTGGGCGAAGACCTATCCGATTTGCCCGTTGCCGGCGCCTGCCTGGAGTCGGTGAGTGAGAAGGCGGTCGCTATCGGACAGTATTTCGTCGCGAGCGGCGCTCTGGTGGTGTTCGCCGAAGAAGTCCTGCCGATACTGGGCAGCGAGAACGTGAGCGATTATCTGCTAAACGGCATTGAAAAGGATCTCGGCGGTCACTGGGCGATCGAATCGGATCCCCTCAAGGCCGCGCAGATGATAATCGAACATATCGAAGAGAAGCGCGATGCCCTGGGAATCAACAAGAAAGCCGAGCGAAAGCTCTATGATATGGAGGATCGGCGGGCCTTGACCGTGGAATGAGCAACCGAGCAGGTGAGCCAATTCAGAAGTCGGGTTGTGAAATTCGACATCCTGATTGATACAAGATAGGAAAGGTAAGTCTATGTCAAAAATCATTGCATCAGCAGCCATACGCGGCGCACACAAGATTGCCAAGCAAGCTCAAGATATCCTGGATAAAGCCATCAAGGAAAAGGGCGAAGATTGCGAAGTCCACTTTCCCAACACGGGATATTACATTCCTATCATCTACTCGATGACGGGTCGAGCGGTTGAAAGGCTCTCGGACTTCAGGGAAGTTATGAAAGAGATTGAGGATTTGCTGCCGCCGCTGGTCGATGACGACTTGTGGGTGCCCTACCTGGGACATGCTCTCGACGCCGGTATGGCGACACTCTTTGCCGAAGAGATGATCGAGGCATGTAAATACCTCGTGGGTCCCAATCCGGTCGACGGGATCTGGCTAGGAGCCGCCGACGACGTGATCATGCGTGAGCGCGGCATCCAGTTCGTGGACGGCACGGCGCCCGGATTCGCGGCAATAGCCGGTGCTGCCCCGGACGTCGAAACGGCTGTGGAAATCGCTCGAAAGCTGCAGGAACGTTGCCTGTACGTGTTTATGTCCGCCCACAACAACGGAACTACTTTTGCCGAGCAACTCGTCGAAGGCGGCGTCCAACTGGGCTGGGAGACGCTCTTGGTACCCTTTGGCCGGGAAATCACATCCGCTATATATGCACTCGGTTTTGCCAGCCGGGCGGCGCTCAGTTTCGGCGGTGTCCAGCCGGGTGATTTCCGGCGGAACCTGCTGTACAACAAGAACAGAATCTTTGCCTTTGTTATGGCCCTGGGCGAGGTTACGGATGAATGGTATGCCACCGCAGCAGGTGCAATCAACTATGGCTTTCCCACCATCGCCGATTCGGACATTCCCGAAATCCTGCCGACCGGCGTCTGCACCTACGAGCACGTGGTATCGCGGATTCCGCACGACCAGATCGTCGAAAAGGCGGTCGAAGTCCGCGGCCTGAAGGTCAAGATCACAGAGATTCCCATCCCGGTATCTGTCAGTCCCGCCTTCGAAGGCGAACGCATCCGCAAAGAGGATATGCAGTGCGAATTCGGAGGTCAGAGAACACCTGCGTTCGAATGGCTGCGTATGCGGGAGATCGACGAGGTTGAAGACGGCAACGTGGAGGTGATCGGGCCCGATATCGACACTCTCGAAGCCGGCGGCAGAATGCCCATGGGGATCATCATAGAGGTTGCCGGCCGCAAGATGCAGTCTGATTTTGAGCCGGTGCTCGAACGGCAGGTCCATACGTTCCTCAACGAAGCCCAGGGAATCTGGCACATGGGCCAGCGAGACATCAACTGGGTGCGAATAAGTAAGGACGCCGCAAAGGCCGGATTCGTGCTCGAACATATCGGCAAGCTGCTGCACGCCAAATATCACGACGAATATTCGAGTATTGTGGACAAGGTTCAGATCAAGATATACACCGACGAGAAGCAGGTTTCGGCGCTGCGCGAGCAGGCTCAGGCCGTGTACGCCGAGCGAGATGCGCGATTGGAAGGTATGCAGGATGAAGACATAGACACGTTCTACTCCTGCACGCTGTGCCAGAGCTTCGCTCCCAACCATATTTGCGTGGTTTCACCGGAAAGGCCCGGTTTGTGCGGCGCCTATAGCTGGCTTGATTGTCGAGCGGCGTACGAAATCACTCCTTCGGGGCCGAACCAGCCAATCTCCAAGGGAAATCCGGTCGAGCCGACCATCGGGCAATGGGACAAAGTCAACGCATTCGTGTCACAATCCAGCGGTGGCAATGTCGAGCGAATGAGTCAGTACAGCATGATAGCCGATCCGATGACCTCCTGCGGCTGTTTCGAGTGTATAGCCGCCGTACTGCCTTCAACCGGCGGTATCATGATAGTCAACAGAGAATATCCGGAAATGACGCCGTGCGGGATGAAGTTCTCCACGCTCGCCGGCACCGTTGGCGGCGGACAGCAGACCCCCGGATTCATCGGCCACTCGAAGCACTATATCTGTTCGAGAAAATTCATTGCAGCCGAAGGCGGGATCGGGCGCATCGTGTGGATGCCGACCATGCTCAAGGAAGAAATCAAGGACGCATTCGTCAAGAGGGCCGAGGAAGCCGGGCTAGGCGGCGTAGACTTCCTGACCAAGATCGCCGACGAAACAACAGCTACCACCGAAGAAGAGGTTTTGGAATTCGTCACCAAGAACCAGCATCCGGCAACAGCTTTGGAACCGATGTTCTAAGGACCGTCAAGTGTGTCTTGCGATCCTTACTGAAGCGAGATACGAAATACCAGAGACGACATTTAAGAATGACGCGAGGAAATTATGGCACTGACAGGATTAGATATTTTCAAGCTCCTTCCAAAAACCAACTGCAAGAAGTGCGGTATGCCTACTTGTTTGGCCTTTGCCATGGCACTGGCGCAGAAGCGCGCCAAGCTCGACGACTGTCCTGACGTCTCGCAGGAAGCCAAGGACAAACTCGCTGCTGCAGCGGCGCCGCCGATGCAGAAGGTCGTATTCGGCACAGGCGACGGACAGGTCCAGATCGGACAGGAAACGGTATTGTTCCGTCACGAAGAGAAGTTCCACAGCCCCACCGTTCTGGGAGCGAGTGTCTCGGATAAACTCACCGGCGCCGAGCTGCTCGACCGTATCAAGGCCGTTAATGCACTGCAGTTCGAGCGGGTCGGAATGAAGATAGGAGCCAGGGCCATCGCTCTTGTCAACGACAGCGGCTCGACTGAGACTTTCGCAAAAGCAGCAGCGACTGTCAAGGACAACAGCGAGCTTGCGATTATACTGGTTACGCAATCGACCGAGGCGATGGCGGCTGCGGCCACCCAGGCGAAAGACAGCGTGCCGCTGCTGGCGGCGGCCACGCCCGAGACTGCCGATGAGATGGCCAAGATCGCCAAAGAAAATGGCTGCCCTCTGGTGGCGAGCGCCGGATCGATTGAGGAGCTAGCCGATATGTCCGAGAAGATCAAGACTGCCGGTGTCGAGAACATCGTATTGGAACTCAAGTCTCCGACCTTGAACGAGAAACTGTTTGGTCACTCAAGAATACGAGCTTTAGGACTCAGGAAGGTCTTCAGACCTCTGGGTTATCCGATCATCTCCTTCGTGACCGACGGTGACACGGATGCTCAGGCCGCATCGGCGATAAGCTTGATCTGCAAGTACTCCGGCGTAGTGATAGTCGATACGGTCGAGCCGTACGCCTTCCTGGCTATGCTCACGGCCGTGATGAACGTCTTTACCGATCCGCAAAAGCCCGTTCAGGTCGAGCCCAAGGTATACTCTATAGGCGAGCCCGATGAGAATTCGCCGGTGATGTTCACCACGAATTTTTCGCTTACTTATTACACAGTGGAGTCGGACGTCGAGGCCAGCAGGATTCCGAGCTACGTCCTCGTGGTCGATACCGAGGGTACCAGCGTCTTGACTGCATATTCCGGAGACAAGCTCAACGAGAAGACGGTAGCAGACGCCATGGCGAAATTCGGCGTCGAGAGCCTGGTCAAGCATCGCAAATTGATCATCCCCGGTTACGTGGCGGTTATGAGCGGAAAGCTCGAAGAGGCCACGAACTGGGAAGTCATGGTCGGACCGAGAGAGTGCTCGATGCTGCCCAAGTACCTGCAGGAAGTCTGGAACTAGCCCTTCGTGCGTGATGCGTATTGCGTGTCGCGCAGAAAAACTCGCGCGGTGCGCAACACGAGAATGCAAGAGAGTGAAAAAAAAAGATGTACGATTCGCTTCGAGCCGAGCGGCCTCAAGACTCAGGTTCCGGTCGGGACGGTTATCCTCGAAGCCGCTCATAAGGCGGGCGCGTACCTGACCAGCGTCTGTGGCGGCGACGGCTATTGCGGCAAGTGCAAGGTAGTGATCGACTCCGGCCAATTTCAGAGCAGGCCAACCACCCTGCTGACCGCCGAGGAGGTGCGCGAGAACGTAGTCCTGGCATGTCAGACCAAGGTGCTTTCGGACATGATCATCACCGTGCCGAAGTCCCACAGTCTGGAAACCAGTCAGATCCTGATGGACAGCGACGCCCACCGGTTCAGCGAACTGGCCGGAGAGGTGCAGGCAGGGATCTTCACATTCGATCCGCTGGTGCGAAAGCTCTACATCGAAATGTCGCAGCCGACGGTACGCGATCATACGGCCGACCACGAGCGTCTGTACCTGGGAATACGCCAGCAGATCGACGCGCCTATCATGCAGACAGGCTACCGTGTTCTCCAAAGACTTCCCCGGCTGCTCCAAGATTCACATTACAAGGTCACCGCAACCGTTGGCCGGCGAGGCCAGACTACCGAGGTTATCGACGTCGAGACGGGCGACCAAACCATGCGTAACTTCGCCGTTGCCGTCGATCTGGGGACGACTACCGTCGTAGCCCACTTGATGGACCTGGCCCAAGCTACCACGCTGGATACCGAGGCTACGTACAACAGCCAGATACACTTCGGGGAAGACTACATTCGCCGGATCATATACGCCGAGCAGAACGATGCGTTCGATGAGATGCAGAATCGTATCGTCGGTGACGTGAACAATCTGATCGTTACGCTGGCAACCAGACAAAGGATCGATTTGCACGAGATCACTACGGTGATCTGCGCCGGCAATACCGCTATGGTGCATTTCCTCCTGAATCTTGATTCGGCGCGAATCCGCAGAGAACCCTACATAGCCTCGGCCAGCTTCGTGCCGCCCATCCGGGCCGCAGAGGTCGGCGTTCAGATCAACAAGCGGGGGCTGCTGTACTGTCTGCCGAGCGTGGCGGCCTATGTGGGAAGTGATATAGTCGCCGGCGTTCTGACCACACGAATCTTCGCCAAAGACAGTATTTCGCTGCTCGCCGACATAGGGACAAACGGCGAGGTTGTTCTCGGCAACAAAGACTGGCTGGTTTGCGCATCGAGTTCTGCTGGTCCGGCATTCGAAGGCAGCGGCGTAAAGCACGGCATGAGAGCCGGAAACGG
>Ga0209536_100005030_pt1 | contig 20719 bp, 12 predicted proteins | sample DeeMarSeWOR28_12_FD_187461 | JGI IMG/M metagenome (GOLD analysis project Ga0209536, IMG submission 187461) | Marine sediment microbial communities from White Oak River estuary, North Carolina - WOR-2-8_12 (SPAdes) (version 2) | ecosystem: Environmental > Aquatic > Marine > Intertidal zone >... | reverse complement strand
GGATCTGGCCGCCCTTCAGACCTCGGCCATGGATGCCCTGGAGGGGGCCCGGAGAATCGAGACGGTGATCGACAATACGCTGAGCCTCGCACGGATGAGCCCCCCGCAGCTGAAGAAGGAAGAAGTCCGGGGGATCGTTGAGGACGTGGCCGGCTTCCTGAAGATGTCGCTCCAGCACAAGCGGGTGAAGATCGACCTCAGGCTCGAGGAGAACCTCCCCAGTGTGCTAGCCGATGCCAAACAGATCCAGCAGGTCGTGCTGAACATTGTGCAGAACGCCATCGACGCCTCACCGGAGGAGGGGAGTGTGGCCCTGACCACGGGCGTGGAGAATGATGAGGTCTTCATCGCGGTGGATGACCAGGGGCCGGGGATAGCGCCGGATCGGCTGGAGCAGATTCTGGAGGGCTTTCATACCACCAAGGCGGGGGGGACCGGGCTGGGGCTGGCTCTCTCGCGGCAGATCATGGAGCGCCATCAGGGGCGCCTTGAAATTCGTCCGCGGCCGGACCGCGGAACGAGTGTACGCATTCTGTTTCCGGTTCACCATTCTCTGTAACGGAGGTTGACCATGTCGAAAGGGAGAGTGCTTGTCGCCGATGACGAACTGATCCTGGGCAATACCCTGAACAAGATCCTCGGTGACCAGGGCTACGCCGTGACGCTGTGCACCAAGGGCGAGGAGTTCCCCGGGGTCTTCTCGGCGGCAAAACCCGATATCGTGCTGCTGGATATCTACCTGGGGGAGATCAATGGGATCCAGCTCCTTCAGCGGCTACGGTTGGAGGGGTGGGACACGCCGGTCATCATGATGACGGCACACTCCGATGTATCGCTCGCCGTGCAGGCCATGAAGGAGGGGGCGGCGGACTTCGTGGTCAAGCCCTTCGATCTGAACCATCTGGGCGTCCTGGTCGAGCGGAACCTGGAGCACGCACGTCTGCAGACGAAGGTGAAGCTTCTGCAGGATGAGCTCGAACAGCAGCGCCTGCGCAGCGGCGTCATCGGCCGCAGCGAAGGGCTCCGCCGCGTCCTGGAGATGGCCGAACGCCTGGCCGAGGGCGGCAACACGACCGTCCTTCTGGAGGGCGAGAGCGGGACCGGCAAGGAGGTCGTTGCGCGGTTCCTCCACCAGAAGAGCGACCGGGCCGAGAAGCCCTTTGTGACACTCAACTGCGGCGCCATCCCCAAGGAGCTGGCCGAGAGCGAGTTCTTCGGCTACGAGAAGGGAGCCTTCACCGGGGCGACCGAGCGGATGAAGCAGGGGAAGTTTGAACTGGCCGATGGGGGGACGATCCTTCTGGACGAGATCCGCGAGCTCTCACTCGATATGCAGGTGAAGCTGCTGCGGGTGCTCGAAGACCGGCGCTTCTACCGGCTGGGCGGGACCAAGGAGATCTCTGTGGACGTGCGCGTCATCGCTGCCTCCAACCGCGACCTGGCCCGCGAGGTCGAGGAGGGGCGCTTCCGCGAAGATCTCTACTACCGGCTGAATGTGGCCTCCATCAAGATCCCTCCCTTGCGGAGCAGGAGGGAAGACGTCGGCGACTTCGCGCACGCGTTCATGAAAGAGTTTGCGACCCGGTTGCACCGCCCGGTGCCGCAGCTCTCCCCCGAGGCGCTCCGCTACCTCGAGCAGCTCCCGTGGAAGGGGAACGTCCGTGAGCTGCGCAACGCCGTGGAGCGCGTCGTGCTCTTGAACAACGTCCCGGTGCTGACCCCGGATCACTTCCGCTTCCTGAAACCCGGGAACAACAACGGCACCATGGCTGTCCAGACCGGATCGCTCGAGCATTCCTTCGTCCTGCAGATCCCCCCGCAGGGGATTCACATGAGTGAAGTGATGCGCGATCTGATTCTCAAGACGCTCTCGATCGTGGGGGGGAACCAGGTGCAGGCCGCCAAGGTCCTGGGCTTGACCCGTTCAAAACTCCGGTACCGGATGGAGCAGCTGGGAATCCACCCCGAACAGCGGAGCTACAAGACGACACTCTGACGATGGCACCTGCGACCAGACACTGGCGCCACCCCCGGCCTGATACGAAACCTCCGGAGCATCGGCCCTCCCGGGTGCACCGCTCCTCTTCGGGGCGGTTTCGGGAGTTCGCCGAGGCGGCACCGTTTCCGGTCTGGATGACCGACGCGCGCGGCTGCTGCACGTTCGTCAATCGGGCGTGGCAGTCGCTGACCGGAATCACCGCGGCCCAGGCGCGCGGGGATGGCTGGCTGCGCTCGATCCATGCCCGGGATCGCTCCCGAGTGCGCCACACGCTCGAGGCCGCACGGGCAGCGCGGCAGCCGCTGAAACTCGAGTGCCGGTGGGTGCGGGCCGACGGCAGAGTGCGATACCTGGAGCTGACCGGGGCGCCGCTAAGTGTGGGCGGCCGCTTCCGTGGCTACGCGGGCGCGGCCTGCGACACGACTGCCAGCAGACGCGCTGCGGAGCTCCTGCACTGGACCGACGAGCGCTACCGGAGGCTCGCCGAGGCCGTCACGGAAGTCTTCTTCACGACCGATGAGGCGCTGCGCTGCACCTACTGGAACCATGCCTGCGCCGAGCTCACACGCATCCCGGCCGCAGAGGCGATCGGAAAGTCCGTCGGGATGCTCTTTCCCTCCAGCGGAGACCAGATGCAGGAGCTTCTCGACGCGGTCCGTCGCAGCGCCGAGCCGCAGAGCAGAGAGCTTCCGCTCTCGACCAACGGCCAGGGTGCCCGGGTGCAGGCGACGGCCTATCCGATTCCGGAGGGGGTGGGCGTACTGATGCGCCGGAGCGCTCCGGAGGATCCCGCGGCCGAGCCCTACCGGACGATCTTCGAGAAGGCCAATGATGCCATGATGATCCTCGATCCGGCCTCGGAAATCATCTTGGAGGCAAACCAGAAGGCGTGCGAGCTCTACGGCACAACGCGCGAGGCGCTCCTGGGGACGAGCCTCAAGACGAGGACCGTGAATGTGGAGCGGGGTGAGCAGCAGATTCAGCGGACGCTTCGCGAAGGGACGTGTACAGACTTCGACACAGTGCATTTGCGGGAGGACGGCACGCCGGTCTCGATTCTCGTCAACTCTGCGGCCATCAGCTACCGGGGGCAGCAGGCGATTCTGAGCATTGCCCGCGATGCCACCTCCCAGAAGGAAGTCGAAGAATATCTCAGCAGGGCGCTTGCCTGGCAGGAGGCCCTCTTCGAGGGGTCGACCGAGGCGGCGTTCGTCCTGGAGGAGACAGGCCGCATCATGGCTGTCAATCGTGCCGCCGAGAGTCTGACGGGGTACGGCGCTGGTGAGCTGACCCAGATGCTCTTCACCCATCTGGTGGAGGAAGGAGAGCGGGACGGCATCCGCTTGCGCTGCGAGGAGGCGCGGCGCGGCGAGGGCGTCCGCTGGGAGGGTGGGCTGCGGGGCAAAACCGGCGAGGCCTCTCCGGTGGAGTTCACTGCGGGCTCGGTCGAGGTGGCCGGGACGCGCTACCTCCGTCTCAGTGCCCGCGATGTCCACGCCCAGCGGGAAACCGAACGGCGCCTCCACCTGAGCGAGCAGCGCTACCGGGTATTTGTCGAGCAGAACACCGACGGCATCTGGCGCCTGGAGGCGCGCGAGCCGATCCCGGTCGATCTGCCGGAAGACGAGCAGATCGACCGGATGTACCACGACGCTGTCGTTGTCGAAGCCAACGATGCCTTCGCACGCATGCACGGGTTCTCGACCGGGGCAGAACTCATCGGGAAGGGGCTGGAGGTGTTCGTGCCCCGCTCCCGACCGGAATACCTCGCCTATGTGCGGACGTTCATACGCTCCGGCTACCGCCTCCTGGACGCGGAGTCCCGGACTGTGGAGAGCGATGGAACGGTCTCCTACCACCAAACGACCTTCTTCGGGACCGTCGAGAACGGGTATCTGGTCAGCGCCTGGGGAAGCCAGCGCGATGTCACCGAACGGATGCAGAACGAGCGGAAGATCCGCCTCCTGGCGCAGACCATCGCCAGCGCGAAGGACTGCGTCTACCTGACCGACCTGACCGGGAAAGTGCTCTATGTCAACGATGCGTTCCTGGCTACCTACGGCTACGCAGAGGAAGAGTTGCTGGGACGCTCCATCTCGACAGTCCATGAGGCAAGTGAGGAGGACCGGGCCCGTGCCTCCGCCCGCAGTGGAGCCGGAGCGAGCGGATGGTATGGCGAGATCATGAGCCGCCGGAACAACGGCGAGCTCTTTCCGGTGGAGCTCTGGACCTCGCTGGTGCGCAATGACGAGGGGGAACCGGTGGCGGTCGTCGGCGTGGCACGCGACATCACCGAGCGCAGGCGCGCCGAGGAGCAGATCCAGCGCTCGTTGCGGGAGAAGGAGGTTCTGCTGAAGGAGATTCACCACCGGGTGAAGAACAACCTCCAGGTGATTTCGAGCCTGCTGAACCTTCAATCGCAGTACATCCACGACCCCGAGATGCTGAAGCTGTTTCAGGAGAGCCAGTTCCGTGTCCGCTCCATGGCGCTTGTCCACGAGAAGCTCTACCGTTCGGCGAGCCTCGCCGAGATCAATCCGGCCGACTACATCCGCGAGCTTGCCACCCAGCTCTTCCGCTCTTTCGGTCTCGGAAAGCAGGGTGTGCAGCTGGAGGTGGAGGTGGCTGAGGGGATGCTGGGGATCGACCTGGCCATCCCGTGCGGCATTATTCTCAACGAGCTGATCACCAACGCTCTGAAGTACGGCTTTCCCGATGACCGGTCGGGAGTGGTCTATGTGGAGATGAACCGGGAGCCCTCGGGGCACGCCGTGCTGGTGGTGGGCGACACGGGAGTGGGGATCCCCCCGGGCCTGGATATCCGCACCACCGACTCCCTGGGGTTGAAGCTGGTTACCATGCTCTGCGAACAACTGCAAGGAACGCTCACCCTGATAGGCGGTGGGCGACGGCGCGGCTCTCCGACTGGGACGGAGTTCATCATCCGCTTCCCCGTCCCCGAGAGCGCCGGAAGTCACACTGAGGTCGAGTAAGGAAAGGTACGCTGCAATGAGCACACCGTCCGTCCTGGTCGTGGAAGATGAGCAAATCGTTGCACGGGATGTCCATGCACGACTGGAGCGTCAGGGCTATATTGTCACCGATGTGGTGGCCTCCGGTGAGGAGGCCGTCGCCTCGGTGGCGGCGACGACGCCCGATCTTGTCCTGATGGACATCATGCTTCAGGGAAAGATGGACGGCATCGCGGCGGCCGAGCTGATTCGGGAGCGCTACGAGATCCCGGTCGTCTATCTCACGGCCTTTGCCGATGAGCGAACGCTGCAGCGGGCAAAGATTTCCGAACCCTTCGGCTACCTCCTCAAGCCGTTCGAAGAGCGGGAGCTTCACATTACGATCCAGATGGCGCTCTACAAACACGCCATGGAGCGCCGCATGCGGGAGCACGAGCAGTGGCTCTCGACCACGCTGCGGAGCATCGGTGATGCGGTGGTTTCGACCGATCTGGCGGGGCGCATCACGTTCATGAACCCCCGGGCCGAGGCGATGACCGGATGGCGCCAGGAGGACGCACAGGGGCGTCGGCTGGGAGAGGTTGTCGCCTATGTCCGCGAGAGGGGCGAAGTGCTGGGCGCACGTGGCGTGCGCACATCGGTCGAGGCAACGGTCACGGAGATCCGCACCGAGAAGCGCGCCCACTGGGGAACCGTGCACGTCTTCCGCGACATCACCGAGCGGCGCCGCGCGCAGGAAGCCCTGCGGGAGAGTATGGAACGCTACCGGGTCTTCTTCGAGCAGGACCTGACGGGCGACTACGAGGCCAGCGCCTCGGGTGAGCTGATCTCCTGCAATCCCGCCTTCGCACGGATCATGGGGTGTGCATCGACCGAGGAGGCGATGCGGCTGAACATCCTGGACCTCTACCCCGATGAAGAATCCCGTCGCGACTTCCTGAGCATGGTCCAAGCGAAGGGGACGCTCGAATACAACGAGCGCGAGGTGGTACGGCCCGACGGGAAAACCCTCCATCTGGTCGAGAATGTCGTCGGCGTCAAGGACACGCACGGGCGGCTTACCCGAATTCGGGGGTATATCTTCGATGACACCCGACGGAAGCAGCTCGAGGACCAGCTCCGCCAGGCCCTGAAGATGGAGTCGATCGGGACGCTCGCCAGCGGGATCGCCCACGACTTCAACAACATCCTGAATAACGTGCTCGGATTCGCGCAGCAGATGAAGAAACACGCCTCGGACACCGAGAAGGTCATCCGGTATGCCCAGACGGTGGAAAAATCGGCCACACGTGGCGCCGAGCTTTCCGCGCAGCTTCTGAGCTTTGCCAGACTGGGGCGGAAGGAGAAGACGCGGCTGGAGGTCACCGAGGTGCTCAATGAAGTCGCCCACCTGTGCCGGGAGACCTTCCCGGCCTCCATCGACGTTGATCTCCAGATCGAGCAGGGAACCCATGCGGTGCAGGGCGATCGAACGGGCATCTATCAGGTCCTCCTCAACCTCGCCGTCAACGCCCGCGATGCGGTGCTCGAACGCGCAGGCTTGGACGGAAAACGCGTGGAGATTCGGGTCCGGAGTATCGGCCTGGAGGATGAGCGCTGCACCACGATGCTGCCGGGCAACACCGGTCCATGCGTGGAAATCACCGTCCGCGACAACGGCGCCGGGATCCCTCCGGCGATCCGGGAGAAGATCTTTGATCCGTTTTTCACCACCAAGGAGAAGGGGAAGGGGACAGGACTGGGGCTGGCAACGGTCTACAATGTCGTGCGAACCCACGGCGGATCGATCCAGGTGGAGAGCGAGGAAGGCTCGGGTACCACCTTCACGATCCTGCTCCCGGCCGACTGCACCCCGGCGCCACCAGAGGGCCGGGGCAACGAGATCCATCCGCTCGGGCCCTCACGTCCTGCCCGGGTGCTCCTGGTCGATGACGACGAGTCGATGCTGGAACTCGGCCGCGAGCTACTTGAAGAAGTCGGCTATCTCGTCCTGGTGGCCAGCGACGGTCGGCAGGCACTGGAGATCTACCAGGCATACTCCTCGACGATCGATCTGGTCATCCTGGACCTTGTGATGCCTGAGATGGATGGCGGCGAAACCTATCTGGCCATGAAGGATATCCGGCCGGATCTGAGGGCGATGTTCTGCACCGGGTATCTCCCCGAACAGGTAGTGGGGGGGTTGCTCGAAGAGGAGGATCTCAGGGCAATCCAGAAGCCGTTCGACCCCCCCGCGTTCTTGAAACTCGTGCGCCAGGTCCTGGAAGGGGCCGCCGGCAGGGTGGTCACTGCAGACAGCTGAACAATAGTCGACACACAGGACGGCATCGCTCCCCCCTCCAGTTCCCCCCTCTCCTCCGGATGGGGGCACGCGTTGAATGGCACATCATTTGGGGTGTCAACCAGTGTATGAGCCAGGAGAGGGGACAAAGGGTGACAGAGCGGGCTGGTCAGCGGATTCTCATCGTCGAGGACGATGAGCTCTTCAGGAAGTCCCTGGCGACGCTCGTCGCATCTCAGGGGTATGTCGTTATCCTCTGTGCGAGCGCCGAGGAGGCGCTCGACCGCCACGACCTCGAGGCGGTGGATCTCTGTATGGTCGATTATCAGCTCCCCGGGATGAGCGGCGTGGAGTTCCTGGAGGCTCTCCGGCGGCGCGGGCTCCGGATCCCCGTCCTCTTGATGTCCGGCTACCTGAACCAGGCCATCCGAAGCGAGGCTGTCCGGGAAGGTGTCCTGGAGGTCCTGCACAAACCCATGGACATGGCCTTGCTGGTCCAGAGGCTTGAGAGGCTTTTGGACAGTCTGGCGACGGCCTGAGGGTGCCAGGGGGAGAGGAAGATTCTGCAATTGGTGGCTGAGGGCCTTTGCATCGGCTCCTGAGCCTCTCTCGGTACCTCCTCCGGCTGCCGGCCCGCGGGCAGATCGCTCCGCCGGGTGCCGATTCCGGCCGCAGATTGCCACAAGCACGGTCTGGAAACGCCCTCTTTCAGGCCATCTCCCCCCACCGCGTGTTCTTTGACCCTCCTGCACTCGTGTTCCCCATTGGCACGGCATTCGTGTTGACAATCACCGATGCTTGGCACCGCCCGCCGGGCACTGGAATCACTCGGGTAGCGAGCGCGCCGGATGAGTACGACCAAAATCCTGGTTGTCGAGGATGAGTTCATCGTCGCCAAGGATCTTATCAACAGGCTGAACCGGTTCGGCTACAGCGTCCAGGGGACCGTCGCCTCGGGGGAGGAGGCCCTGAGGGCAATGCGAGCCTCCCGCCCTGATCTGGTACTGATTGACATCACGCTGGCAGGTTCGCTCGACGGAATCGAGACCGCCGAGCGCATCCGGACAGAATTTGCCCTGCCGTTCGTCTACCTGACGGCCCATTCCGATGACCAGACGCTGGAGCGGGCTAAGAAGACCGAGCCTCTCGGTTACATCCTGAAACCCTTCGAGGACCGGGAGTTGCACGCCACGATTGATGTGGCGCTCTACCGGCACGAGACAAGTCGGCGCTTGCGGGAAAACGAGCGGTGGCTCGCCACCGTGCTCCGGAGCATCGCAGACGCCGTTCTGACGGTCGATCCGCAAGGGGCCGTAACGTTCATCAACCCGGTTGCCGAGCAGCTCCTGGGCTCAGCTGCAGATGAGGTTCGGGGTCGCCAGCTCCATACGGTCCTCGCATTCGCCGACAACGTTCGCCTCCCGATCCCCGGCTTCCCGGGGGAGGAGGGGCCCGATCCTCTGAGCAAGGCCGTTCGCACACGCTTGGTGCGGCCCGAGGGCCTCGAGATCCCCGTTGAGCTCACGGCCTCCCCGATGGACGGGGAGTCTGATGCGCAGTACGGGACGGTCCTGGTGATTCGCGACATTACCGACCGTGAGCGCGCCGAGAGCGTCCAATCGGCAGTCTTCCGCATCTCAGAACTTGCCCATGAAGCCGTCACTGCCGAGCAGCTCTACCGCGGCATTCACGAAGCCGTCGGTCAGCTGATGCCGGCGCAGAACTTCTTCATCGCCCTTCACGACCCGATGAGCGATCTGTTGGAGTTCCCCTATGCAGTCGACGAGGAGGACGATGACTTCCGCCCGGTCCCGCCAGGCAAGACATTGACTGCGTTTGTGCTCCGGACTGGGCAGTCACTGCTGGCTCCTCAGGAGGTGTTTGACGAGCTGGTCAGCGCCGGAGAAGTGGAGCTCTTCGGCGCTCCGTCAATCGATTGGCTGGGCGTTCCTCTCTCCGGCCACGGGCGCACGATCGGTGTGCTTGTGGTCCAGAGCTACAAGGCCGGAGTCCGCTACGGCGAGGAGGAGAAGCGGATCCTGGAATATGTCTCGGCGCAGATTGCGATGGCCATCGAGCGATGGCAGGCCGAGGAGGACCGGCGCACACTCGCGCAGCGCATGGAGGCAGTCGTGGAAACCGTGGAAGACGGCATTACCCTCTGCGATGCGGAAGGGGTCTTCCTGGTCTACAACTCTCGGATGAAGGAGATGACCGGCTTCTCGGCCGATGAAGTTGCCACCTGTCATGAGCTGTTCGAGCGCATTGCGGACGAGGATCGTGACCACTTTGGTGAGCTTCTCCAGACGGCCCGCGACGGCACCCGGCGCGAGATCGAAACGGTGATCCGCCGCAAATCCGGCGAGCGGCGGACGCTGCTGATGGCATCTTCGCTGGTGCGCCACAAAGGAAGGGATCTTTTCCTGTGCGCCTACCATGACATCAGCGACCGCAAGGCGGCCGAACGGCGCCTGCTGTTGAGCGAGATGACGCTCCGTGCGCTCATCAATGCTACCGACGATTTCCTCGTGCTCTCCGACCGCGCCGGGCGCGTGCTGACGCTCAATGACGCCTGGCCGATGGCGCTCAACATCCCTCGCGAGTCGATGATCGGCGCCCGCGTTATTGACTACCTCCCCAGCCACCTGAAACAGGAGCGCCAACAACGCTTCGAGGAGGTGCTCGCTACCGGACAGCCCCAGCACTGGACCGACGAGAGCGGGGAGAGGCATTGGGAAAACACCATGTATCCGGTCCGCGGCCCGGACGGCACGGTTCAGAGCGTGGCAATGTTTGGCCGGGACATCACCGAGCGTATCCGTTCGGCCAAGGCTCTTGAGCAGCAGCTCCTGTTCCAGCAGGTACTGATGGACTCGGTCCCGATTCCCGTGTATCACACCGACGTGGAGGGGCACTATCGGGCATGCAACCGGGCCTTCCTGGACCTTCTGGGGATGGAACGCGAGGCGATCCTCGGAAAGACAGTCTTCGATGTGTTTCCGGCCGACCTTGCCGAGATCATTCGCTCTGCCTCCGAGCGGCTTCTGGCTGAGCCGGGGAAAATCCAGGAGGAGCTCCTGATCCCGGGCGATGATGCCCGCGCCGCCATCATGCACCTGGCAACCTTCACCGGGCCGGGTGGGGAGGTGGGGGGACTCGTCGGAGCGCTCCTGGACCTCACCGAACGGCGGAAGGCCGAGGAAGCCGTGCGGGAGAGTGAGGAGCGCTTCCGGACAGTGTTCGAACATGCGGGTATCGGCATCACCCTGACCGACCCCGAAGGGCGGTTCCTACAGGCCAATCTGGCATTCCAGCAGATGCTCGGCTACACAGAGCGCGAGCTCCAGGAAATGACTGTCGAGCAGGTCACGCACCCCGAAGACTACGAGTTCCGCCCCGGGTACGTCCCCGCCATGGAGGAGACGATCGGGGGCTCATTGCTCAAGACTGACAAACGGTTCCTCCGCAAGGACGGGGGGATCGTTCAATCGCGCGTGACGCTCACCTTTATCCGCGACGAGAGCGGTCATGAGCGCTACGGCCTCGGGATGGTCGAGGATGTGACGGACCGAAAGCTTGCCGAAGAGCGGCTCATTCAACTCTCCCGCGCGGTCCAGCAGAGTCCTTCCTCGGTCATGATCACCGACCGGAGCGGAGTGATCCGCTATGTCAATCCGAAGTTCACCGAGGTGACCGGCTATTCGTTCGACGAGGCGATCGGGCAGACGCCGCGGCTTCTGAAGTCGGGGCGACACCCCCAGGCGATGTATGCCGAACTGTGGCGGACCATCCTTGACGGCGGCGAATGGCGGGGTGAGTTGCAGAACCGGAAAAAGAACGGGGAGATCTTCTGGGAGTATGTCTCTCTCTCGCCCATTCGCAATGCCGAAGGAGAGGTGACACATTTCCTGGCTGTGAAGGAGGATGTCACCGAGCGCAAGAAGGCCGAAGAGGCGCTCCGACAATCCGAGCAGCGCCTCGCCCTCCATGTGCAGCAGGCTCCGCTAGGTGTGATCGAGTGGAACCTGGCCTTCGAGGTCACCAAATGGAATCCCGCCTCAGAAAGGATCTTCGGCTGGAGCGCACAGGAGGCAGTGGGACGACATGCCTCCTTCATCGTCCCCCAGGATGCCCGCGAGGCTGTGGACCAGGTGTGGGATCAGCTCTTGCTGCAGCGGGGAGGAGTCCGCAGCACCAACGAGAATCTGCGGCGCGACGGGCAGCACATTCTGTGCGAATGGTACAACACGGCGCTGGCCGATGACCAGGGAAGCGTGATCGGCGTGGCCTCACTGGTGATGGACGTGACCGCACGCAAACTTGCAGAGGAAGAAATCCAGCGCTCCGAAGCTCAGTTTCGGTCCGTCTGGGAGCGCTCCCTGGACGGGATGCGGCTCACCGATGCAGAGGGACGCATGGTGCTGGTCAACGAGGCGTTTTGCCAGATGGTGGATCGCCCTCGCGAGGAGCTGGAGGGGCATTCGATGGCAGCGATCTACCTGGAGGACCGCCGCCAGGATCTGAAGGCTGCCTACCAGCGACGGTTCCGCGCCCGTCAGGTCGAGCCGTACCTGGAACGTGAGCTCGCGCTCTGGAACGGAAAGAGCGTCTGGTTTGCCGTCTCCAACGCCATCGTGCAGGCCGAGGGGCGACCGCCGCTGCTGTTGAGCATCTTCCGGGACATCACAACGCGGAGGGCTTCGGAGCGCGAACTTGAGCAACGCGCCGAGGAGCTCCTGACGGCCAAATCGATGGCCGAGGAGCAGGCCCGCATGCTGGAGCTCCAGGCCCGGGAACTCCGCCAGGCGCGCTCGGCTGCGCTGGAGGCATCACGCCTGAAGTCGGAGTTTGTCGCAAACATGAGCCACGAGATCCGGACTCCGATGAACGGCGTGATCGGGATGACGGGACTCCTGCTGGATACAGAGCTCTCGAACGAGCAACGGGAGTACGCCGAGGTCATCCGTACCTCTGGAGTGGCCCTGCTGAGCATCATCAATGATATTCTCGACTTCTCGAAGATCGAGGCCGGCAAGCTCTCCCTTGAGCTCGTGGACTTTGACCTCCGGACCACGGTCGATGAGACAATCGATCTGATGGCATCCAAAGCCTACGAGAAGGACCTCGAGCTCGTGAGCTTTATCGCCGATGACGTCCCGGTGGCCCTCAACGGTGATTCCGGACGACTCCGGCAGATTCTCTTGAACCTCATCGGGAACGCCATCAAGTTCACCGACGAGGGAGAGGTCAGCCTTGTTGTCAGCAAGCTCCGTGATACCGGGGCCCGGTCCCTGCTCCGGTTCGAGGTCCGCGACACTGGGATCGGGATCGCGCCCGATGCGCTCCCCCGGCTGTTCCACCCCTTCTCGCAGGCCGACGGCTCGACCACACGACGGTACGGGGGGACTGGGCTCGGCCTGGCGATCTCCCGGCAATTCGCGGAGCTGATGGGTGGGGAGGTGGGTGTGGAGAGCACGCCCGCTGCCGGGAGCGAGTTCTGGTTTACCGCGGAGTTTGAGCGAAAGACCGAGGAGCTGGCTCGTCGCACTGCCTCCGCTGAGCTCTCCGCGCAACGGATCCTGGTGATTGATGACAACCGGACGAATCGGGAGATCCTGACGCACTTCCTCAGTGCGTGGCGTGCGCGCCCAACAGCCGTCGAGGGGGCGACCGGCGCGCTGAAGGAGCTCCGGCGTGCGGTGAACACAGGCGATCCCTACACGCTCATCCTTCTGGATATGCAGATGCCGGAGATCGACGGCATTGCGCTGGCCCGCTTGATCCGGAGCGAGGCGGAGTTTGCTGCTCCGGCGATGATCATGCTGACCCCGCTTGGAAGCGGGAGCGCTCGTGCCATTAGAGATGCCGGGATCACAACCCTGCTCACCAAGCCTGTCAAGGAGGCTGTGCTTCTGGAGACGATCTGCCGGGTCGCGACAATCACCCGTGCCGGCACCCCGCAGAGCGACAGCCCCGGGAAGACGGGCCCAGCAACCGGCCCGCTGCCAGGTACGCTTCGCGTCCTGGTGGCCGAGGACAATCCGGTCAACCAACGGGTTGCCGTACGCATGCTCGAGAAACTCGGGCACCGGGCCGATGTCGTCGGGAACGGCCGCGAGGCGGTCAGTGCCCTCAAGAATATTCCCTATGACTGTATCCTGATGGATTGCAGCATGCCGGAGATGGACGGGTTTGAAGCGACCAGAACCATTCGGGGATCAGAAGAGGGAACACGGAGGACGTTTATCATCGCCATGACGGCCAATGTCCTCGAGGGTGATCAGCAGCGTTGTCTCGCCGCCGGCATGGATGCCTACCTGACCAAGCCCGTTACTCAGAAACAGCTTTCCTCGGTGCTCATGAGCCTGTCCCGGGCCGAGACCGGCCGACATCACCCGTCCCCGGCACCTCCCCCGCGCGGAGGCGCGATCGACCGGGATCGCCTGCGTGAGCTGGCCGTCCTCGGAGACGGCCAGGATACACTGTGGCTGCAGTCGATCATCGGCACGTTCCTGGAGGACATGACAACCAGGATTATTCGCCTGAAGGCAGCCCTCGAAGAGGATAACGCCGAAGAGTTTCAAACCGTGGCCCATGCGATGAAGGGGAGTGCGAGCAACATCGGAGCACCTGATCTGGCTGCACTCGCGCGGGAAATGCAGAGCCTGGGCGAGGCCGGCAACCTCGCGCAAGGACATGAACTGCTGAAGCGCTTTGAGGAGGAAGCTTCCCGGGTCAGAGATGAGCTGACCTCGATCATCACCACCAAACCGGGCGTCTATGAGGATACTGGTCGCAGAGGATGACGCGATTTCCCGCATGGTCCTCGTCTCCCGGCTGAAGAAGCTCGGCCACGAGGTCCGCGCCGCGAAAGACGGACGGGAGGCCTGGCTCTCCTACCTGCTCGTACACCCCAGTCTGGTCGTCACAGACTGGATGATGCCGGAGATGAGCGGGCTGGAACTCTGCCGGAGGATCCGCGCCAATAACCGCAGGCACTATGCCTATATCATTATGCTGACAGCGCTGAGCGGGAAGGAGCGATTCGTCGAGGGGATGAGAGCCGGTGCGGATGACTTTGTCACCAAGCCGATCGAACTGCTCGAGCTCCAGGCCCGGCTGAAGGTGGCAGAGCGCATCCTGGACCTGCAGGCGGAAATCCACACCCTGGAGGGGCTGCTGCCCATCTGCATGTACTGCAAGAGGATCCGGGGGGACGTGAACGAGTGGCACTCCCTGCAGACATATGTCACCGATCGGACCGAAATGGGATTTGCCGAGACCCTCTGTCCGGAGTGCCGGGACCGAGAACAGGAGAATGCACCGATCTTGGGGAAGGGGAGCTGAGGCCATGGGACGTGCTGCGGATCGCTCAGCAGATTTTCGACCTGCCCGAGTCGGCACACACCATCGACCGCCCCGGCGAGGTCGGCACCGTTGTGCGTGCGAGGCTCTCCCGGAGTCTCCCGGCGTCGGACGGAAAGCCCCAGGGAGCGGTCTCGGATGGCCACCGGCCACCGAATGCAGCGCCGTAACACAACTGAGAGCGGAGAATCGGGTGCCGGCGGACGTTTCCGGTGAGCCCCTCCACGAGGCAGACTTCCGGGTGCGGGGATTCACCCCTGCCATCGTGGGGGGGTCGTCCGCCGATAGCGCGAACCTTCGGCGTCAGTCGATGCGGGGTGCTCTCGGAGACCGCCCCGCCACTGCGATCACCATCGTTCGACAGTACGGTCATGGGTGATTCCGAGCACCTACACGGACAGCTCCGGCACTGCCAGGAGCGCATCGCTCGGTTGGAGGAGGTGAACCGCTGGGTCCTGGATGCACTGGATTTTGTGGCCTCCATGGGGGACATCCAGAGCGGAGCCGGGCCACAGCAGGACCCCTTCTCCGTGCTGGCGGTGACGCAGAAGAGCCTGCGTCGCATCCTGGACTTCCGGGCCAGTGCGTTCATGATGGCATCCGAGGGAGAGAGCGATTTTGTCCTTACCGATTGTGAGCCCGAGGACGCCCGGGAAGCGCTCCAACGGGAAATCGATGCGCAGATCGCCAATGGGACGTTCGCCTGGTCGGTGAACCAGCCGCGCGCTCTGGCGGTCGCCTCAGAGCACCTTGGAACGAGCGTTGTCCTGCGGGCCGTGTCATCCGGCGCCCGCGTGCACGGTATGTTTGTCGGCATCCTCGACGAGGAGCACGACACGGTCGATGATCTCACGCTGAACCTGCTGTCGATCCTCCTGGTCATCTGCGCGAACGCCCTGGAGAATGCCGCGCTCTACCAGCGGCTTAATGCGTACAGCCGCACGCTGGAAGAAGCCATCCACGTACGAACGCGGGAGCTGGAACACGCGCTGCAGCAGGCTCGGCTGGTCAACCAGGCGAAACGACAGTTTGTAGCAAACATGAGCCACGAGATCCGCACGCCCATGAATGGCATTGTCGGCATCGTGGACCTCCTCTCGCGCACAGAGCTTACTCTGGAGCAGCAACGGTTCGTCGATATCATCCGTTCCAGCGGTACACAGTTGATGACGGTGATCAACGATATCCTGGACTTCTCCAAGATCGAGGCCGGGAAGCTGTCGCTGGAGCGCGTTCCGTTCCGGCTGAGCGAGGTTGTCCGTACCGCCACCGCGCTGTTCTCCGAAAGGGCGCGAGAAAAGGGGATCGCCCTGGAGACCCAGATCGAACCGATGGTCCCCGATGACCTGGCCGGTGATCCCGTTCGCCTCCAGCAGATTCTCGCAAATCTGGTTGGCAACGCGGTCAAGTTCACCGATGCCGGGGGCGTGACGGTCAGCGTCACGCGGCTCCTCCGAGAAGAGCGCGGAACCGTGAGCATTCGATGCGATGTCTCGGACACCGGTGTCGGCATTGCGGAGGAGGTGCAGCGGAAACTCTTTCAGCCGTTCTCACAGGCGGATGAGTCCTCCACACGGCGCCACGGTGGTACGGGGCTGGGGCTTGCCATTTCGAAACAGCTGGCGGAGATGATGGGGGGGAGTATTGGCGTCAAGAGCGTTCCCGGGAAGGGAAGCTCCTTCTGGTTCACGGCCCGCCTGGAACCTGCTCCGATGCTTGAAAGCAGCAAGCGCCGGGAGTCTCACCCGGGCCGGGTGCACGAGGGAGGTCGAGACCTCCCGGGGCTGAGCGTGTTATTGGCCGAGGACAACGAGGCAAACCAAATTGTGGCCTCGATCATGCTCGAGAAGCTGGGCATCACGCCGACGGTTGTCGCCAACGGCCAGGAGGCGGTCGAGGCTGTCGCCGAGCGTCACTTCGACGTGGTTCTGATGGACCTCCAGATGCCGGTCATGGATGGGTTCGAGGCGACGCGTTTCATCTGTCGCGGGCTCCCCAGGGACCGCCGGCCGGTGATCGTGGCGTTGACTGCGAACGCCCTCCAAGGAGAGCGAGAACGGTGTCTTCAGGCGGGGATGGACGATTACATTGCCAAGCCGGTCATGCTCGACGACCTGAGCTGGGTGCTCCGGCGTTGCTGCGGAGATGCCACGGAGGAGACGCAGCCTGAAAGGGGTGAGTCCACCGAACGAGTGTCGATTGACCACGGACGCCTGGGGTATTTGAAAGACCTCAGTCGACGGCAGGACCCCGCGCTCTTTCCTCGGTTGCTGACATCCTTTTTGAACGACGTCCCGCTCCAGATTCAGATGATCCGTGAGGCGCATACGGCGGGCGATCACGACGAGGTCCTTGCTGCAGCCCACCGGCTCAAGGGACTCAGCGGCAACATCGGGGCCGGTATTATGATGGAAGTTTCTCATGGAATCCAGACGGCCGCCCACGATGCTGACCTGGAGTCAGTTCCGGATCTTCTTGCGGCGCTCGAGCGCGAGTTCCTCCGGGTACGAAGGATTCTCGAAGCTGAATACCTTTCCGAGGAGGCGGTCGAATGAGAATCCTTCTTGCCGAGGATGATGCTGCCACACGTACGGTCCTTGACAAGCAGCTCGAGAGTCTGGGACATCACGTCCTGACGGCTGTCGACGGGGAAGAGGCGTGGAGACTATTCCAGCGCGAGGATCCAGAACTGGTCATCACCGACTGGATCATGCCCAACCTTGACGGGTCGGGCCTCTGCCGCCGAATCCGCGACGCCGGCCGCGACCATTACACCTATATCATGATTCTCACGGCCGTTGAGAAGAGCATTGGATACCTGGACGGCATGGCAGCCGGTGCCGATGACTACGCCACGAAGCCGTGTGATGTCGAGGAACTCGCAGTCCGCCTGCGGGTGGCTGAACGCATCCTCTCGCTGCAGCGCGAGCGGGACACCCTGCACGAGTTACTCCCCCTGTGTCCGCGCTGTAACCGAATCCGCAACGAGAACCAGGAGTGGCAGCAGGTGGAATCCTATATCACCCGGATGGCCAATGCGCAGTTCTCCCACGGTGTCTGTCCAGAATGCTACGAAAAGCATCTGAAACCACAGCTCGAGCGGTGGAAGAAGCGGAGCGGGACCGGGTAGCCACCCTCTGGCGACAGCAGGCTCAGTTGGCGCATATTGGCCACCGCCGCTCCGCCCTTGACTCACTGGACTCACAGGGAGCAGCGTGTTTGATGGTTCTGGCCTCCGGTTGGGGCTGGCACCCATCTTGATGCTAATAACCGTGAGGTCCGCATCGGTGCGATCCGAAGGAGACATGCAACTAGCGGAGAACGACCCGCTCACCCGAGCGTCCCGTCAAATGGGCGACCTCGGGCGCCGCTCCCGTTTGGTGGAGGAGTGACGATGATGGCGGGGAGGTGTGACCTGCGGATTGTCGTGAAACCGGGATCGCAGCCCTGCGCGGTGCAGGCAATCACCGTCAGCCAGGGCCCAGGTCAGACGCGGTGAGGTTGGAGCCGACTGAGAGGTCGATCACGATGGCTGGCAAGAACCGGGCGAGTTTCCAGAAATCAGGCGGGCATACAACGGAGAGGGCCGAGTCACAGATGGGAGTATCGTCTTTTGCCATGGAGGTGCTGAGGCGACTCGGCGATCCGGGGATGAATGTGGGACAGCTGGCCCGCCTCATCGGTTCGAATCGCTCGATCAGCAACAAACTCCTTCGCGTTGCCAATTCAGCTCTTCTGGGTGTACACCAGCGTGTCGAGTCGGTCGATGCTGCAATCATGCTCCTCGGGTTTGAGACATTGCGTCGCACGATGACCAGTCAGCTTGTCAGCGGTGCGGTGCGCAACGTGGTCAACACGGTGGTTGGGAATGAGCGCTTCTGGAATCACAGTCTGGGATGCGCACTGACGGCCAGGCTCCTGGCACGGAAGTTCGCACCCTCGCAGCTGGGCGAGGCGTTTCTGGCCGGGCTCCTCCACGACGTGGGACATCTCATCGGACAGCAGCGGGCCCCGATGCTGTCGCTCTCCGGAGTCTCGGGGGAGCGTTCCCAGGGCAGGGCCGCGCATGAGGAGCTGGGGGCACGTCTGGCAGTACAATGGAACCTCGGTGAGGATGTCAGAGAGGCGATTCTGTTTCATCACCACCCGTCTTCGGCCCGGAAAAATCCCGTGTTGACTGCGACTGTCCACCTTGCCGACGTGGTCACCCATCAGATCGAGATATGCCGTTCGGTCGCCGAGCCCGAGCTCCAGCTTGACCCTTCGGCTATGGCAATGCTATGGGCAACCGAATCTGATTTGAATCCCGTTGCCCTGGAGAGCGCACTACGAGGGGCACGGGGCCGGGTACGCCTGCAGGATGTCGTGACCGAGGTTCGCGACTCTCTTGTTGATGCCATCGGATCGCTTGAGGAATCCGAACGGCTGGCGCTTGCCCTGCACTACCAGGAAGGCTTGAGCTTTGAGGAGATCGGTGGGATTCTCCAGCGCGGACTGCCGGAGGTCGAACGCGATCATGACACTGCGCTGGCAAAACTCGGCACCATTCTCTCGCATAACATGTGAAGGCGCGATGAGGACGACCTCCGCCAGGGCAACACGCGCATCGAGTCGATCCTGTGGCTCGCCGGTCTGGAGTGACGCGATGGCCGGCACAGTGCTCCGTATGAATCGAAGGAATACTCGTTACCGTAACCGAAGGGAAAGGCCGGATCGAATTCACGGGGGGCGGTGATCAACACTCTCCGAGGCCGGGCCTGCGGTGTCGAAGCAGGGGAGGCCCGCACGAGACCAGCAAGCAGCGTTTCGACCTCGGCAATCAATGAATTCTGAGACCCGTTACACCAACTGGCTCGGACCCCGTACCGAATCCGAAACTCCATGAGTACACCCCATACGATCCTCGTGGTTGACGACGACCCCGCCGCGGCCGAACTCGCCGCCGCGGTCCTGGGAGACAATCCAGAGTACGGAATCCAGACCGCGCAAGGAGCTGCCGAAGCTCTTTCGGTTGCCGAGCAGTGGGTGCCGGAGCTCATCATCAGTGACCTCCGGATGAAAGGTGAAAGCGGCATGGACCTCTGCCGGAGTGTTCGTACCGATCCTGACCTCCGCGACTGCATGTTCCTGATGGTGACGGGTGCCGCCGACCTGGATTCCCGTGTCTCGGCGATCGACGCGGGAGCAGACGACTACATCGCAAAACCAGTCCACCCGATGGAACTGCAGGCCAAGGTCCGGTCGCTCCTGCGATTGAAGGCAATGCGGGAAGAGCTCAACGTGGACCGACGGGAGCTGGCACGCCTGAACGACGCTCTCCACCAGCAGTTTGCGGGTGCGATGAAGCTTCTGGTCAACATGATCGACCTCCGGATTCCTGGGGCAAGCATTCGCGCGGACCGTGCCTGCGCCATGGCCGACTGGATCGGCGAGCGGATGGGGCTGGACGGCGAGGCTCGCAAACTCCTCACCGTCGCGGCCCGCCTGCGCGAAATCGGGAAGACCGTCCTGCCAGATGAACTCCTCTCCCGGCCGACCGCCGAGCTGAGAGACGAGGACCGCTCGACGCTCGATCAGTTCCCGGTCTTTGGCCAGATGCTCGTGGCGAGTATCCCCGAGCTCAAGGGCGTCGAAGGCATGCTGCGGCACCAGCTTGAGAATTTTGACGGGAGCGGCGTACCGGACGGTCTACGGTGCGGTGCCATCCCTCTTGAGGCGCGAATCCTGCGGGCGGTGGAGTCTCTGGAGCGCCAGCTCAGCAACGGGAATGTGCTTGAAGCGGGGGCCATGATGAACGAACTCCAAAAGGCGCGAGGAATCATCCTGGATCCGGCCGTTACAGACCTCACCATCGAGTATCTGGGGACAAAGCGTCCAGAGGGATGGATGGAGAGTGCCCGGGAGATTCCGATTGACTCGCTAGAGGAGGGGATGGTCATGGCGAAGGATGTCGTGACCTCCGGCGGCATGAAGCTCCTCTCGCGCGGCGTTCGGCTTACGAGCTCACACATCCAGGAGATCCGAGGACACCACCGAACGGATCCCATCATGACTCGCTGCTATGTCCAGGCAGAATCGGGGAGCGGCAGCGCTGCCTGAGGG